>Ga0099825_1010023_pt1 | contig 10530 bp, 8 predicted proteins | sample SiratroredBW_FD_76838 | JGI IMG/M metagenome (GOLD analysis project Ga0099825, IMG submission 76838) | Root nodule microbial communities of legume samples collected from California, USA - Siratro red BW | ecosystem: Host-associated > Plants > Roots > Nodule | place: USA: California | collected... | reverse complement strand
CAGTCTTTTCATCTTCCTTACATTAGAAACAAACACCTGACTTGTGACACAAAAATAGATTCCAATGCAACTCAAAAGTAAGATTGAGTGAACCTTACACTTCCCCCCTAACATAGTGTAAAAAAACAACCATCTCACAGAAGAAACTATGCATCTTCCCCTTATAGAAAGCACTCAAGGCAATCATCACATGCAATGATATAAATAGTGAACAATAAACACAAAGAAGTACGTTCTAATCAACTCCAATTTACATTGTATTCTTCTAATAACTGAATACTTACTTAAGCGTTGAAGTGTTTTCCGCAGATACCTCCTCTGTCGCTCCAGTCACCGAAAACCTGATATCAACGAAAGAGTTGAACCATTAACACCTTAAAGTGTTGTTCTCAGCTTCAAACCTCTACAAAAACACTTCCTTTTTAGTTTGTTCTTCTTATCATTTATAAATAAACACATTTGTTAATTTCTTGTAAATTTGAAAACATTACAAAACTTATAAAATTTAGTTTCACAAAATTCAATAAAACTATTAATCTTTTTATATTAAAAAATCATTTACAACCCAATATGCGATGATAACGCTCATGAAAATATTAATCACGTTTATAATGAAATGAATAAAACTTCAAATAAGTAAAAAGAATTCCTTCTTATTCAAATAATATCGTAATTATGGATATGGAGAATACAACTCATACATTATAATATTTTATTTCCTTTTAATATACAATTAATTTTAATTAATAAAAAACTTTAATTCCATTTTACAGTTTTAATTTACGTAAAAAATAGTTTTAATCAAACTAAACTAAATTAGAAAAAATTAATTTCAAATTTATCTAAAACAAAAATTAAAATCATGATAGCAATTTTAGTTTAAACTAAAAATTATTGAAATTATGTTTTAGTACACGAATTTATCTTATTTTTTTACAAAAAAAATTAAAATTTTGTTTCTAAACACACTGTCTACATAAATTAAAAATAAAATAAAATCACATCACATCACAAAACACGACTTAAATACAAAAATAAAAATTAAAAATAAATTTATGACCTATTATTTTTTTAAATTATCATTTTAAATATGACTTATTCATTCACATAAATTAAAAGCATATTATCGAGATAAAGAATTTTCAAGTAAAATTTCAACAAAGGGTTGGTTTGCCCGCAACTTCAAATTTCATTAATAACCTATGGTTAAATGGTAGCAGACTAAGCCAACGACGAATTGGACCTGCTTTCTTTTAAAAGTATGATGCGTTGTACACCACTTTCATTTCATAATATCTTCTTTATATCACCCTTTATCAACAAACATTCATTTTCACGTAAGATCTATGTATGAACATAATTATAGTTAAATAATAGGTATCATTAAACTCATGTAAACAACATTTTCTACAGATACTAAATTAAATTTCATTATTTTTTTCATTAATTTTGTGTTAAACCTCACAGCTTTAATCATCAAATGCTAATTCCCTATCAAAAAACTCATAAAGTGAGTTTGGTTCAAAATCTCTATCCAATGAAGGAAAAAAAAAAAAAAAAGCCTCCGTGATCGTGCACGTAACAAGCACCATTGTCGTTTGTGTTTTCTTTCCAAGAAAAACATTATAATATACTTTTCGAGAAAAAAATAATAACATACTTTTTTATTTAATAGTTTTATCTTTTAATTTATAAATTTCAATAAACAAAAATATTATTCAAAATAGTGTTACTATCTATGACTTTTTTATTTCCCGCTGGGCGAACCCATATGTAATATTAAGATGTTGCACTCCTGAATTTTTAAAAATTATAAATAAATATATTATACTTTGCATCTCTTAAATTTATATATATATTGAATGATAATATCATATATACATAATATATATATATATATATATATATATATATATATATATATTATATCATAATTATATTTATTCTTTTTTAAATAAATTGCTTTCACTAATCAGGCTGCTGGATCCTGTATGCAGTGCATTCTTTCTTGGATTTATGTTTTATGAGTCGGCTGGTCTCTCTTATAGTATTGTTTTTTCAAGTACATATCTTCTTTTGTTTTGTCTTTCAGAGAAAAAAAAAAGTAAAAACATTATCTGAATGATAAAACACTACAAAATAATTTAACAAAGAAATAGATAAATGAGATAAATATAGAGTATTAATGTATGATAAATGAAATAAAATTTATAAAAGTTATTGAAAAAATGTAATTAAAATATATATTAGTAGAAAAAACACATTTCATGATAGGATACCAATGCAGTTAAGAGGAAATCACATTAAAAAAAATTGCAATGACAATTTTGTAATTAAGTGGAACCATATCACCCCGGTTTTGGCCGCAACTGCGGTGGTAGTTGGATACGACCACGGTCATATCCTTACAAAATTTTTAAAAATTAAATGATGCATGAGATATCACTGCTGTTGGGGCCAGAAATGCAGTGGTAGGTGGATACGATCACGGTTCCTGCTTACAACCGCGGTCGTATCCCCTGTTTTAGAAGCCTGCACTCATTTTTTTCTTTACGCTTTCGTTTCCCTCTCTCTCGCGTAGCGCTCTCAGCATCGTCTCTCGCCCTCGTCACCCAAACTAAGGTTGAAGCTCTCTCTCGTGTCGTCGTCCCTCGCCGTCGTCCATACTCTTACTTTGCCACGGTTTGCATTTTCGTTTCACTCTTCCTTTTCGTTTTCCTTTAGTTCTCGTTGAATCTTTCATCTGCGTTGCATTTTCGTTTTACTCTTCACATATTCGTTGTTGTTGGGTTTAGGTTTTAGGCGTTTATCCTTGCATTGGTTCTTGGCGTTCGTTTTGAGTCTTGGTTGTTTTCTTCTTCCATTGGTGCCGTCTTGGGTTCTTTATGTTTTTGTAGTAGGTTATATTTTTACTCTTCATTTTTACTTGGTATTGGTTCCATTTTTTTGGTTTGGTAGATTGCGGTTTGGTTCATTTGTGTTTTGTGCATTTCAACATCTTTCCATGCTTTACCTTTGTCTACAAGAGGTATTTTTTATTTATTTATGGAATGTTTTAACTATTTTAGTTTGTGTATCTTGATCAAAACGTATTGGGATTGAGTTCGAATATGTTCGACCCCCGACATTTTATGTTTGAACTATTTTAGTTTGTGTAACTTGTAGTGTATGTATAGTATAATGTATGATTTAGAGTATAACTTGTAGTGTAAAATGTATGACTTGTAGCGTTTTGTGTAATGTATAATTTTGAGTAATCTGCCTGGGTTTTGAAATATTTGAGCAGGTTTTGGGCAATAGTTATTTGCTGCTACATTTAAAAAAAAAAAATGCATGTACAAGCGCAGCTAAAATAAAAATCGCAGTGGTAGGGGACATACCACCGCAGTTGTTTGGTTAACAACCGCAGTAATAGATATCATACCACTGCAGTTGCTAACCAAATAACTGGGGTAGTATGTGATACTTTCTACTGCGGTTCTACAACCGTAGTGGTAGCTTTAATACTTTTTACTGCGATTGAATCTACAGTGGTTTCAGAACCGCAATTGTAAGTATTCTAGAACTGCGATTAAATGTATTTTTTCTACTAGTGGTATTAGAGTTCTTATTTAGACTAGGAATGTTTCTTTTATTTTACGTCAATTGGTGTGTTCTTTATAGTTTTTTTTTTAGATCTTGATCGAAATAAGAAATAATTGTAAAATGATTTCCAATGCTTAAAGTCAGTATTATATAGTTGTAGTATTTAATGTTATTGAAAACTTGATAAAGACAAGGTCCGAACTTTGCATATTGAGACATGTGGCCATGAGCTCTTCGGACGAAGTCAAGATGACTATCTCTTCTTTGGCAGCAGTCAATTATATTTTTATGTCTTTGAAGAAGGTCAAGTCGTTGCTAAGTAAGGATGTAATGTCACTAGTCCTGATATCGGAAGAGGAAGATCGAGACTTCTTTGGGAACCTTCTTGGCTAGGAATGCTTCTTTGACCTTTCCTTCCTCTTGTGTTTTTTGTTTATTGGAGGAAGCACAAGATCAACAGTAGGGGTGGAGAAAGGCATTTCCTTCAGGGTAGAAGAGTCGGTTACGTTCTTTAGGCCCTTTTTTTCCATTATGAAGTCGAAGTTGTTTCAAGAATTGCATGAAGTCGAGAGCTGTTTGAGCCATTATGCTTGAAAAGCATAAAAACATTCAACAAAGTTAACATGGACCAATAATACAAGCAGAACAAAAATAGAACATACTAGTCATATCCACCCATTGCTTAGGGGAATGTAAACAGAAAATATCTTATGGGTAGGTAATCTTGTCGGGAAAAGGTGTAATACTTCAAAGACCTTTTTATCCTCTTGTCCAACCATGATACTAGACAGAGTTTTGGGTCCAATGAAATGGAAACGTTGGTTTATTCATGTAAAAAAAGTTGTTTTCGACCTAAAGGTTCAACTACAACCTTAAGAAACCCACCCTTGAAGTTTTTATAGGATGAAGTGTAAGAGGTAAACAAACATGTGCTCAGTTGACCTAGGAAGGGATACCCTACCGACTGGGATAGTTTGTCGAGCACAATAGTAGTGGAGGAAAACTTGAGGAGAGACACACAAACCAAACATCTCGCATACCAACCGAAAGACTTGCAACGAAGCCCGTGAGTTCAGATGTAGTTGAGTAGGGGGACTTTAGATGCACAAAACACTCACTGTAAACTCATCGAGAGGAAGCCAAACATGGGTGTACAAGAATAAACAATTGTACATGTAAAAGAACTCGGACGAACTATCCTCCCGACCATGACACACATTGTCAATGGTAACACATCGCTAAAGAGAAACCATACCCACTTCGTTATGACCATCAGTATTTCGAAAAATATTGGGTAACCCTTGTATCTACCCACTTCGACCAAATAGGAAGATCACTCTCAACTTGCTCATCATCCAAATTTTGAACTCTACCAGGAGCATCTACCCAACTCCCCAAGCTAGAAGTCGAACTCTCCCCCACAATAGCTACTGACTGATCAGAATCCCTCGAGAAGTACACACCCAAAGACGTCGATAAACTCAAGGAGGAAGACATCATTAACCTAGGTATACATGAACTCTCTACACATAGCCATTATCAGGATCAATACTAAACACAAGTGGTTCTATTATTAAGGACCCACCTTTATTTACAGATGATGAAACAAGGAAACCCAATCAATGCACCCCATCACCTCTCAACCATTAGATCCATTCAAAATAACAATCAAGATTACATCGGGAACGAATCATGAAAAGGATACATTAAAACCCTAATCCTTATCTTTTCTAAGACTCTTCGGGAAAAAACCTTGAATCCAAATGGCTAGATGAGATGACCGGGAACATCTTGGTTGTCTAAGTTACAATTAAAGAAAAAGGAATTTTTTTAAAAAAATAATTAGATTCACAAGGTCAAGCATATCGAGCCTAGGAGCTAGTGAATTATACATAGCCGAGACCATCGATCGATATTATACACGGGCCGACACCATTTCAGAAAACCTTATCTAACTCCTATCCGGAATCTAAAATGACAAATAAGTAAAGAATAACTAAAACCAATAAATACCTAATCAGTACCTAATCAGACGGTACAGTAAGATTAAACAACATTAACATAAAAAATCGTGTTAAGCCAGACCCACTTTGATTAATATCTTCGCTCACCTCTATAAATAGATTAACGTCAACATGTTAAAGATATATTTTCAATAGTTTACATACTTCGACCATCAAATATTAACTTAAGCTTTGTAAGTAATCTATTTAAACCGAGAAAAACTGAAAAAGAAAACAATTTGATCAACAAGATAAAGAAAAAGACACATTTTCGGTCCATAAAAAATAATTAAAATTTTATTTTTTGCTTATCACATATCATCATATGTATATAATATTTTTTTTGTAGTTTTATATAAATGCATTAAAATGATACTTAAAAATAATATATAATTAACTATAAATTATATACAGACAATATAAAATGGTTTATACCATCGTCTAACTAAAAAATCATGGCATGTAGTAAATTTATTAATTGATAAGAACATAAACTTTATATTATTAATTGATATTAGTAATCTCAATTAATAATATAAAAAATGTTTAGAACGAGAATTGATGAAAATTGGTTTGTGAATGAATGAATTTAAACATATGTATGGGTTAGTGTAAATAAAGGCAGAGCGCACTAAGATTGTCTTCTCTACTCCGTGCGTGGTCAGGTGAGAAGCACTGAGAAGACGCAAAAGCTGAAAAGCTTAAACTCTGAAATTTAAAGACCCATCCAAAGCAAACCACTGCCAAATCCAATCCTCCCACTCCCTTTCTTTTGTTTTTTCCACCACTTCTCAAATTCCACAGCAGGACAACACCCAAACGCAAAACATTCTCGGAAACCGCAACCCAAATTCCATTCCCGGATCCTCGGGCTTCGGACCATCCGCCATTTTCACAGACCGCAACAAGACAACGCAACAACCTTCCTTGTTTTCCGCTCTCCGTGTTTTTCAAACCCCAAATGCCCGTATAACAAAAGGGTGGCTTCATAATCTGAGACACTCGCTCGGTGGTTGTTGGAGATGGCAGGTAATAGTACCTCGGAGGGGTTGGGAGACGATTTCTTCGAACAGATCTTAGCAGTGCCCGAAGCTCCAGTGGGATACGGCAGAACGGTAGCCACTGACGTCGGAATGCTGCAATTGGGGTCCACTACTCCAACTGCTGCCGCTCTCAGAGGCGGCGGAATGATGCCTCTGGGCCTGAATTTGGAGCAATCCGCCTTTCTAAGCCACCATGATTCCAGAAACTTAGTTGACGACGTCGTTAATGTTGACCCCACCGTCCACAATAACCACCACCACCACCACCACCATCAACACCTCACTCTCCATAACAACAACTCATCACCCTCTTCTACTGCACCAATCACCGTATGCACCCATCACCTTCACCTTCTTCTACTAGATCATGGTCTAGTGCGCATGCAGATTAGAGAGTGGTTTTATTTATTTTATTCTCCTGTTCACAATTTTAGTTAATTTTGCAGGATCGCGAATCGATGCATGTGAGAGGTTTGTTTTCAGCGTTTGGACAGTTGCATAGTCCTACTCTTGTTCCCTCTGTCCGCCCCACGCTGTCATCGCCGCCACCTCCTCAGCCCCAGCTCCACCTCCACCACCATAACCAGCAGGTAATTAACTACAACTTATTTTATTATTATTAATTATTATTATTATTATTATTATTATTATTATTATTATTATTATTATACCTTAATCATAATAATAATGATGATAATAATTCCATCCGTCACCCAATAATTTGCCTCTAACCTATATAAAGACAAAGTATTATAGTATATTAACCTTAAAGTTGGATCACTTTACAATGCATAAAGAAGAGATGCCTGTGGAAGTTTAGTTAGTGCTTCATCCTTCACCATTCATTCATTTCTTTATCACAAATAAAATACTTATTTAACTAATCCTAATATCTTATGAAACGATTCTACATTTGTATATATGCCTTCCCTTTATTTTCTTTTTACTAAACCCAAATTTCATGGGTTTAGAGGCATACTTTACAATTTTACCCTTTCCCAACAGTATTCGCATTCCGAGAATCATTGCCTTTATTGCATTCGTGTTTAAAAAATTCTCGGATTTTGTTTTATGATCAAATTTTTTATTATGTTGTTTTCAGTAGGAAGTTTGCTGGGTGTGTTTTGCGATTTTGGGAGCATTTTTTTTATTTATTCCATCTTGTGTTTTGAGGTTTTGGTTTGAGCGATGCAGGAGTACTTATTGGTACTACTTTCCGCCGACGCGTTTTCTGTGCTTGTTTTGATTAGTAGATTGTATACTTTTGCACCACGCGTTTTTGTTCTAAAGAATAGGCGTGTCAAATGTTACGTTTTGTTAATAAATATATTGGTAAAAATGGTGAATACAACTTCTCAGTCGCTCTCGCTCCAACGCAGACCCAATATAGGTACGCAACAAGTGACGTTGTTTCAATTTCAACGCCCTCGTACTGGGTGGGACCCGTATTCACGTATATTTCTATTTTGTTTCGGCATCAGATTTTGACATTTTGCAAACCTAACAAATGTCCACATTAATATTCAGGCCGTGGATCCTCCCTCTTGACTTTAAAACATTAATTCAACATTTTAACTAATATATCTGAGAAATTGTAAAAGGAGAGAAAAAATTAATAAAAATGATTCATTTTTTAACGTTGAAGGGTCCAATTATTGTGGATTTTTTTCAGGCATTTGCATGCATAAGAAATACCTCTTCGGTTTTCGTTTAAGATTGTGGATGTAGTAGTAACTTATTACGGGTGAAAGCAACCAAGCATTGTTAAGGAACAGAGTCTGATGAATATACTATGCCACAAGTTGCAATGGCATAACAGAAGTTTTTGAAATAACAATATATTTACTCAATAACTATCAATATGGTAATGGTGATAATCAACGTAATATATACAGTTTGGTTACTTATGATGCTATATAGGTTATGATTCCATGCATATTGCAGGCGTTTCAGGGCCAGGGAGGTGGAGGTCCAGCGTCAATGAGTGGTACCCCACAAGCACCTGGAATTCGCCCTCGTGTGAGAGCAAGAAGAGGGCAAGCCACTGATCCACACAGTATTGCTGAACGGGTAATTTTTTAATTAAGGACACACTTGTTCTTAAAACTCACATGCTTTCTATTGACATAATATAGCAACCAAAATGGACCAATTCACTGCAGACTAGATTGGTTTATCAGTGATATTAATATATGCTTGCTGGATTCCTTTGTCCTATCCCTCTATAACAATTGATGTCTTTATTCGTTTGTATTGGGTGTAGTTGCGTCGCGAAAGAATTGCTGAAAGAATGAAGGCATTGCAGGAGTTAGTTCCCAGCATTAATAAGGTTTGTGCTTTTAATTTGCTATGCAATTACACATTATTCACACTTTTGGCTTATTAATTGTATGCTTATATTTTCAGATAAACATACCATTTATATTTTCTCTTCATTTAGAAGTCATCATTTCTTTATGTTTCCTAAGAAACTTCCATTGTATAAATAATCATTACGTTAAAACTTTCTAATAGTGTACACATGGATGAATGCTTATAAAGCCTTCAAAATAATGGTTACGTTGAGAAAGTAAAATATATACGGTTTTGCACTTAATAGATTATCTACTGTTCAAATGTGAATCCATTTGTGGTTGCAGACGGACAGAGCAGCGATGCTTGATGAAATTGTGGATTATGTGAAGTTCCTAAGGCTCCAGGTTAAGGTATGGAAGCAATTAAAGAATGTGTATTCCAATAAAACTTTCTTCATTTCCCTGAACGGCTTAATCTATATTCAAAATTTCTTCATATAGAAAAGTTACGTTGAACTTCCATTGATGTCTTTTGAAATCAGTCCCGGACACATAATAGAGCTTTACTGAATCTATTGTTTTAATTTTTGAGAAACTTGTTTCAAATTTAATCTGAGCCTCCGTACTAGTAGTGCACATGTTAGGCTTGAAGCTTAATACTGAAGTATTTGTACTCATCTATATGGAGTGTTTGTGCATGGTAGACACATTTTGCCGTGTGTGATCTTCTTATTCCAACGAGGCCTCAATTGAACAAGAGATGTCTACCAGATTTTGTTAAGCTGCATAATTTCTTTGTGCCAATTCTCAAAAAAAAAAAAAAAACAATCTATTAATAAAGCTTCTGCTTTTCATATTATTTAATTTTATTGATATTTTCAAACAGGTCCTGAGCATGAGTAGACTTGGGGGAGCTGGTGCAGTTGCTCAACTTGTGGCTGATGTTCCCCTTTCTGCAGTGGAGGTGATAAATACTCGAAAGATGTTTTGAAATGCTACTTTTCTTCTTCTTTTTTAGTTTCATACTCTTTTTATCATTTCAATATACTTTTACTTTATTTCCGTCAAGCACTACTTGCAAATTTTTGTACCACGGTACGTATCTAAACCAGGATATAAGATAACATCATAGCAATCATAGCAGTGCGCACTACACATGTAAATTTGTTAGTTTTTTATGTTATGTCTACTTTGTTTTTTTTATTGTGTTATTCCCATAACTTTGTATACATCTTTCCATTTTGGTTCTTACAATAGTTTTATTGATTCTATCAGCAAGGGGAGGACATAGAAGGTGGAGCCAATGAGCAAGCCTGGGACAAGTGGTCCAATGACGGCACTGAACAACAAGTTGCTAAACTTATGGAAGAAGATGTGGGTGCCGCTATGCAATTTCTTCAGTCCAAGGCACTTTGTATCATGCCCATATCTCTAGCCTCAGCCATTTTTCGTATGCCTCAATCAGAATCTTCAGTAGTCATCAAGCCTGAATCAAACAGTCACTGATGGAACCACAAAAGTGGCGTGACAGACTTTACATAATGTTGTGTAGCCAAATTTGCTCCCATTCTTCCTTCTTTATGACAAAGGGTATTCTACTTTCTT
>Ga0099825_1010021_pt1 | contig 10532 bp, 5 predicted proteins | sample SiratroredBW_FD_76838 | JGI IMG/M metagenome (GOLD analysis project Ga0099825, IMG submission 76838) | Root nodule microbial communities of legume samples collected from California, USA - Siratro red BW | ecosystem: Host-associated > Plants > Roots > Nodule | place: USA: California | collected... | reverse complement strand
TATATATATATATATATATATATATATATATATATATATATATATATATATAATATATATTTTTTTATATCTCTATATAAAAAAAAAAATATATGAAATGTATTTTTTTTTTTTTTTTATATATAAAAATATAAAAATATATAAAATATATATATATATATATATATATATATATATATATATATATATATATATATATATATATATATATATCAAGGTCAAGTTAAACATGCTACATGAAATTCAATTCAGAAAACTCTAACTTAAAGTGATTATAATTGAAAATCAATGTGCTTTGAATGTAATGCAAACAATTTGTTAGCTTAATATTATTCTAGTCTTCATCTAGGGTGTTCTTTAAGCATTTTCCATATTATTATTATTATCTACATACTACTCTGATGTAATTCATAAATATCGGCGGAGAAATTTAGTTCTCATCGGTTTGATTTGTGGAAATTGTCAAAGGAAGAAAAAGAGAAAATATCTCTGGTAAAATCTTTTGCCACCTAGCTCCTTTGTAAGATGTCTCTGGGAAATATTATACACCATGTAGATTAATATGGTGTGTATTCTTTGTTAAATCTAACTATAAGTTCAATGAATAGAAGGAGTAAGTTATTATAAACTTCTTCAATTCCTATGAATAAAATAAAACTATTATCATGATATAACTAAACATTATATTAACTTGTATAGTTTTTAAGAGTACATTACTTTGAAAATACTAGAAGAAAATTAAATTTATATGTTAAAGTACTCTTTTACAAAATAAATGATTGTAAATATGTTTAATAACCTTTTTTTTTTTTTTTTTATAAACTTTGTTATCCTACCGTATGGTTGAAATAATAAATATAGTGACAAATTACACTATAGATACACTTTAAGATAATGATATATTAACTTGTTTCTTTAAAAACTATATCTATTAACAAATTATCTCTCTCTCTCTCTCTCTCTATATATATATATATATGGAACATGATTGAATTTTAATTATATTGTTAATAATTTTATATTAAGAGATATTTTTTTATTAAATTATAATTTTATATCATCATTATCTATCTAAAGTTTTCTAAAATTAAAAACAATAACACAACAATGAAATTATTCATTTATTTAATATATTTTAAAATATATATATATAAATAGATTGATTTTCATTTATATAAAAGTATTACACAATTTTATATCGATATATAATTTTGAATATATAATTTATATGAAAAGAATTTTTAATCTAATAATGACTTTTGAAAGAACATAATTTAATGAAAATATATTAAAAATATAATATTTAGTAAAATTTAAATTGATAGTTTGTCTTTCTCTTATTATATATATGGTATTTAAATATAAGAATAAAGTATTTTAATATTAGTAGTATAAGGAGATGCCGAAACGAAAACAATAACACAACTAATTAATCCTTTCTTGATCAAGTCTAACTTTATTATGCCACACTTTTCTTTAATCTATTATATAAGGTACTAATCTGCTCCAAATATATCAAGGTCAGCCTTAGAAATAGTATAATACGTTAATTCCTTAACGTATGGTATAACTCTAAATAGGGGTTAATTTGGTCTTCTGGATTTGATTAATCCTATTTTATAAATAGACTAATTGAGTTGTTTCAATTGATGTAAGCTTAAAAATATTTGATTGGTTTGGTCTATGATAATTGATAGATTAAATAAGCCTAACAACCCTATTTTAAAACAGTTACTTTTAGTAGAAAGATATTTTTATTTATTATATATTTAACAAAACGTAATACATGAAAATTTAAGATTTCATAATGAACAATTAAAGATTTTATATAATATTTAATAAATTAAAGAATTAAAATGTCACACCAATTCACTCTTTTATCTTGCTAAACTTTATCCTTTTTTCAAATTTTGAATTACTTTTTTATCAATTCCAAAATTTTGAACTTTTCATATAAAACATAAAAATTAAAGAATCAAAAATTTAAATTAATATTATCTTTACAATTATATATATTTTTTTCTTATTTTTAGGTAGACTAATAAAAACTCGAAATATGATGATATTCAACCTATGTGAATCAAGGGTTGCGTCCAATTTTTATCTCATTATGAAAATATTTTCATTCCCGGTCAGCTTAAATGTGGTAAATTTATTAGACGTACGAACTTAAATATACATTGGTGGTGATAGATATTATTATTGTAATTTTAGTATCATGTTTTTAGAATAGAACTCCATTACTTTATAATTTTAATTAAATATTAAAAATAACTAAGTGTAAATATGGTTATATTTCATTTGTATAATAATATTTTAACTTTACAACAAATCTGGTAAAAAAATAAGTATTTTATCTGAGAGACAAAATAAGGTTATGCAATATTATACTTTTGTTAGAAAGAGTTATACATATTCCGACTATAAACAAGTAGAAATAAGTTAACACCTTATTATTCGAAAACATATAAATGTTTATTTTATATTGTAGAAAATTTACACTACTTACGTCTGCTAAAGAGATTTGTTAACAAAAGGTAAGTCACATAAGAAGTCTTTTGGTCAAAGAGTCAAATATGCATTTTTTTCATCTACAAACCCCTAGTCGTATATTATCAACTATGAAAAACTATTTTCTCTAAACGACATTACACTTTAGACAAAACTCATGAATGATACATTATCAAGAAGAGTAAGTACATTCATCTTTTGGGATATCACGTAAAGAAGAAAATAACATTTATTATTGTATGGTAGGTATTTAACGCGTTTTTCTCTTCCCTTGTCTACTTTACATTTCATATTTTTTTAGTTTGTACCAACTAAAGGAAAGGTTTTGTAAGAATACATGCTTAAAAGCATCTTATCCAAGAAAAATAATTAATCTATAACGTTGCATATGCTACACTCCATTTCTCATTCTGATCACTTGGCACATTGAATGATGGTCTGTTTAATTATTATCAGACAATATTTTTGAAAATATCTTAAAACTAATTAAAACACAATTCAGTCTTCCCTTCTTATGTTTTCCTATTTTTCACAGTTGGTATCAAAGCTCAACCTCTAAAAGGTTGAGTGCCTAACAATGTCTAAAGGGAAAAATCCAACACAACAAACATGACCCATGCAATGACCACAACAAGAGCATCCATCACAAGTTCTCCAATATTCTTAGAAAAAGATTACCATACTAGAGAGACATGATGGACATGTACATCAAATAAACTCAGTGTAAGTTATGGTACATCATAACAAGAGATATAGAGGTCAAGATCCCAAGATAAGACTATACACAAGCTTAGTCCGATCAAATGCAACCAAATGACAAAGTCGTGCATGTTCTGATTTATGCTCTATCAATAGATAGATATAAGAAGATCTACATGATGAAGTTAAGAAAGGACATATGTGACTCCTTGGAGAGCATGCATAAAGAGATCACAAAGAATGAACCATACTTGGATTTTGATTGTGACTTATATAAAGAGAAGACTAATATATGTCTAATAGCCGATATAGATCAAGAAGAAAATTCTAAGTCTCTCTTCACTCTTACTTTGAACTCTGACTCCTCATGCTCATCGTTTAATGATGAAGATGAGAGTGATTTCTTGATGGAAGAGCACCTGCCATCATGATAGACTCATCATAGTATGCACCAATGCTTGCTACAAGTCCTTATTCTTCAACTATTTTTTTATTTGTATATCTCCAATGGAGATGATGTAGGTTGCAAACGCAATGGTTGAGGTTAGAACATGTCTTGGTTTGAGATGAACAAGGTAATTTAGACTAGTGTGAGGTTATGCCAACACAACTAGCATCTAGTGTGACGTTAAGCCAAAATTACTAGGAGGAGTATATGATAGAATAAAAAAGGAGACTATCTTAGAGAGAACTTAAAAACATGTATTGAAGAGTCATTTAGATAATATTTCATTACTAATTTCAAACTTTTAAAATACAAGAGCATAACACTCCTATTTATAGTGCTCATAGACATCTAGCTTGTAAGAGAAGCTTTGTAAAATCATAACCTTAACCTTAAATGGTGTCACAAGCTTCTCCTAACCCTAGCTTGCACCACAAGTTTGAAAATCGTCTCAAATGAGAGGTTGTCATGTGGCACACATGTGGGGTGCTGCTTTCCATGTCATACCCTAGCTTACCATGCAAGCTAGGGTGTTTATCCTAACTTGGCATCCAAGCCTCTCTTTTGGATGTCCTATGGTTGTATTGGGCTTAAAGAGGCCCAAATGTAACCCTAGATGCACTAGACTTTTTTATTTTAAACCTAATCTATACAAGGTCCAAAATTCTATTCTAGTTATCCCTAAATACAAGACCCAAAATAAATTCCTAAACTGCACTGTGCAAATTTTACAGATAGAGGTCTTTTATCTTTCATGCTCCATACTCTCTAGAGTGATCTCTTCAAGGTTGAACTTGGTCCCAAAAGACTAATTGGAGGCCCAAACAGACTCAAACAAGACCAAACACCTAGAAAGCTCTTAATCAAGCCTCTAACTTTTTGACTTCTTTATTCTCATATGCAATCTTCTAGATAAATTTCCATCATCTCTCCCATGAGGAGTGATAAAACTGTACTCACATTAAGTTTCTCAACCAAAACTAAGTTCCCCCTTCAGATGTGATACAGAGACCCACCTAGGTCAAATTCTGAGAACACATGTTGATTGAGTGCATTATTTTATACTCTTACTTTTGTCAATTAAAATTATGGTTTGATGAGTTTTAAAATTAAGAACAAATAACAAAATGACAATATAAACATTATAGAAAAAATTAAACAGAAAACCAAGTAATGAAATCGATCGTCTAATGGAAATCAACTATTAAATTGTCTATCAACAATTAAACTATAAAAATTGACATTATATGGAATTATGTAAAATAATTAAACAAAAGCTACAAATGTAATTCAAAAATTGGAATTAAAATGAATATAAATTAAAATTACATTAATATAACTAAAATAGAATATGTATTAAATGATTCAAGTAAACCTAAAATGAAAAATTGGATTATTCAGAGAATACATGAATGTAAAAGCGCATTAAACAACCTAAATGCAAAACAAAATAAGAAAATTCACCAACTAAACAAAGATTGAATTTATTAAGTTTTTATCAAGATCAAACCGTCAATCAACCATTGTATAACAAATAATGTGATACTTGTTATAATAGTAATTGTAAGCCTATGATTGAATTGTAAGTGACATAAATGTAAATGTAATCAATTGAAATTATATGAATTGAAAATAACAAAATATGAAAGGAAACAATAGAATTATTCAAGCACAATAACAAGAAAACTCTTGACAAAGTTTTTAGTTAGATGAACCAGAGATAATATCATCAACATACACTTGCACAAGAATGATATCAAAACCAACCCTTTTAATAAAGAGTGTTTTATCTACTTGTCAACATCCAATTTTGTTTAGGTGAAAAACGGAAACTAAAAAATATTTTTACTATTTACACCCACATATTTTACTATTTGCACCCTAACTACATGCTAGGCCCAATTTTTCAAATACATTTATTAGGTCCATTTCATAAAAAAAAGAGAGTGCCATGTGTCTCGACCTGTTGGTTGAGACACTATTCATCATCTTTCACAAAAACATTCACGCGTTGCACCAATTTACTTATGTAAATGAAAAATAAAAGAAAAGTAGTGTCGTTTTTCATTACAAGAATACATTCCCTTTGTCGTTTCGGTTGGGCTCCTGGTTGGTGATCGGAAAGCCAACTGGCAAGGCACAGTTTGAAGGCCAATTTTTCCTATATAATGGGCATCTATCGTAGAGTAGGGGGGTTCTTTTTTTTTGGGGGATTTTTTTCACCATACATACACTCCTTTGTTACATACGAATTGATTGTGGATTATTGGAGGGAAGAATTAAAGCATTTCTAGAAAGAAAGAGCTTCACCGAAGAGAGAAAGCTTTGTTAGAAAATCACAAACGTTGAAGAACGCATATTTGGAGGTCTGCACTTCAACAAGTAAGTACAATAGATGAATCCTTATTGGTTTAACACATGATTTGAAGTAGTTTGCATTGTGAACGCTGATTTGCACCGCTTAAATTTTTTGACAGCACTGTTCATCTTGCACAGAAGTTTTGTTGTTCGATTTTAATGCATATAATTTAATGGAAAGTTTGTGTGATTGATTTATAATGCTTTCCCGTTCATTCAATGCTTTTGTTATTAGTGAAAATCTTCAAAACATGTTTTGTGAAAAATCACATAGATTACACTGGTCATCTTCTTCGATGAAGATATGACACTTTCTCGCGTTAGAATCTCTGCGTGTAATGCCTTAGAGTGTTATGGAACTTTTGAATGATCACAAATAAAGCCATGAGTTCCTTTAAATGTGAGATCAGTGATGCTTTGATATTTTCGGCGAGATTGTAAATGGCTCTACCTTTGTTGGAAAATGTCCATGAAGGTCTCCTTTATACTTTAACTACATAAACATTCATAAACAAACTTAAAAATCAATAAAACCTTACACTCAGTGCTTGAATGTCTCTTTGTTTCTTCTCTGTAAGACGCATTTGCCTTTCATTCTAGGACTTATAACATTGCATTTAGTTTTCCTTGATTTGATGTCTTTCCATATTACATCGTAGCACAACATGAACATAGAAAATAGTTTTTGCATTTTCATTTTTTTTCCTTTACAACATTTTGATTCTTTCATATGTTGCATATTTCACGTTCAAACTTATTGTATATAGGCATTTTTTCAAACACCTTGCATGCTATGAATGTTACCGTGAGTGACTGTTGTGAGCGATTTTTAGGACATTCATAATGTTTGCTTTCTTTGCCAAATTATTGTTTAATCATCACTGAACATAGTTCTTCTTTGTTTTCATACATAAATTTGTTTCTTCGTACATATGAGTCATGAATTTTTGTCTACCATTTTGGGTCTCACATTCTGTTATTATGAAACTTTGCATGCTGATCCATTTTTGATTTGGAAACCATGTTGCTTTAAGCCATTGCATAAACCCTACATAGTATACATTTTGCAATAAGAATCATGCACTATGCATTACTTTCTTATTCAGAGTATCATGCTTTGCACTGTACTCCAAGTTCAAATCCAGAAACCTAAACACCATCTTCGTACATTCTATTCATCCCTGCTTGGTTTCCTTATGTTCCATTTCATTAAATTTTGCTTCATTTTCTTAGCACTTTAACCATGTGAATGAGAAACTACATTCGCTAGCAGTGATTCACAAAGGTTCTGTAAAATTTCATTCATTCAAAAGTAATTTCCAATGTCATATTCTCATTCCAACAACACATGCATCTTTGTTTTTCTATACACTAATATCTTCACTATTTTCTGCATACGAATCTTAACTTCTTCATTATTCCTTTTGATTTTCATTTTCATCTCACAACCAACTCATCATCAATCAAAGTCATTTTGTATTGTATAATATTCATGTCCTGCATCATGTTCACTCACTGACCATTCCATACATGCGTTTTCAGCAACCCATCTCTCTACACCATTTTATATATTATTTCATCGCTGTCACCATACGAGCTCAACTTTTGCAATGACTTTTTTCATTCAGAATAAGCCATGAAAGTTGCACTTCCAGAGCCGTAATCCCTATACAGTGGCCATATCCATATACAGTCACCATATATTAAAATAATAATAAAAATAAAAAAGTAATAAAAATAAAAAATCCAAAAAATATAAAAATTCAATTCTTTTCATTTTCAGAACTACGTATGTCCTGATTTTCCATTTTTAAATGGAATACGTAGGAGCAAGGTCAATCATCATCGGGCCCTTTAATTTAAAAATTCATTTATGTTTTCTTTTAATTAATTTGCTATTTTTTGGGTGCTCCTACATTGCTTATTTTATTGCTATTATTTTTGGAAATTTAAATATTCTTAAGAACCATATTTGTTGTTCATTTTGATTAAAGGTACTAACAATCCTTGGACAAGCGACGTGGGAGTGATAATACCTTCCCCACGCGTAACCGACTCTCGAATCCATTGTTTGATTTGCAGACCACCGTTTTCTTTTCTTTGGTTTTCCATTGTTTTCCATAGAAAACTATAGTGACGACTCCATCTCATATTCTACTCGTTTCCATTTAAAAAAAAATTCCATTTCGAATTGTCGTCAGTCTAGTCGTCGGCGAGGTTGCGACACTACTTTTCCTCTTTCATATTTTTGTGGAAGTAGACAACTACTCAACCTTCATACGATTGTCGTGGAGCTTGTTTCAGCCCATATAATGCTTTCTTGAGTTTGTATACATGTCTAGGAAACTTGTAATCTTCAAAACCTGGGGGTTGTGTGACATACACTTCCTCATTGATAAATCCATTCAACAATGCACCTTATTAGCCATTTGGAACAATTTAAAACCACATAAGCAGACATATGAAAGTAATAGTTTAACAACTTATAGTCTAGAAACTACAGCATAAGTTTCATCATAATCAATTACTTCCTTGTGATTATACCCTTTTGCTACCAGCCTCGCTTTATTTCTAATAATGATACCTTGTTCATCCACCTTATTTCTAAATATCCATTTAGCGCCAATAACATTCATCTCTTTAGTTCTAGGAACTAAATACCACACATCATTTTTACTGAATTGATTCAGTTCATCTTGCATGACAGTTATCCAATTTACATCACTCAAGGCATCAAAAACAAATTTTGGTTTAAGTTGTGAAACAAAAACCTATGTTCATAAAATTGATTCAAAGATTTTTCTAGTAGATACTCCCTTATCAATCTGTCCAATGATGTTGTCCAAGGATACATCTCATGGAACACTCCATTCTTTAGACATGTTTGTGTTTTCAACTGATGCAGTGGGCATATCAACATTTTCATCTCCCTACATCTTTGCTATATCTTTTTCTTCACTGCATTGATTTACATTTAGCCTCAGCCTTTGAAGTTTAGTGAATTTATCATCACCTACACTGATATTTGGTCTTTCCTTCATCTTATGGTCACTCATAAAACATAATATGCACAATTTTTTCAATACTCATAGTCCTCTTATTATACACTCTATATCATGATTATGAGATAAGTAACCTAAGAAGATGCCTTCATCAGCCTTAGCACTTGTCTAGACTATCTTTTCCATTGTTTAAAACAAAACACTTGCAACCAAAAACTTTAAAATGAGAAATGTTTGGTTTTCTTCCTTTGAAAAGCTCATATGGGGTTTTCTTCAAAAGGGGTCTTATCAAAACTCTATACAAAACATAACACGTAGTGTTTATTTCATCAACCTAAAAATACTTAGGATTATTAGTTTCATCAAGCAAAGTTCTAGCCAATTCTTCCAAGGATCTATTTTTCCTTTCAACCACACCATTTTGCACTATAAGAAAAATTGCTTTTAGAAACCAATTTATTGGTCTCTAAAATAATAAAATTGGTCATTAATTTAATTAGAGACTAATTTAGAGTCTAATAATAATAAGTGACTAGAACCTTGATAGCTAATTTTAGAAACCAATTTAGTTACCATAATTAAAAACCAATTTAGTGACCAATTTTATTGAAATCAATTTAGTGACCAATTTTATTGAAACCAATTTAGTGACCAATTTTATTAAAATCAATTTAGTGACCAATTTTATTGAAACTATTTTAGTAACCAATTTCATTTAAACTAATTTAGTGACTAATTTCATTGAAACCAATTTAGTGACAAATTTTATTAAAACCAATTTAGTGACAAATTTCATTAAAACTTATTTAGTGACTAAATATATAAATACAAAAAAATAGTCACTATATTGATCTCTAGATAATAATAATATTATATTTTTTAATAATTGAAATTGTGATATTATATATTTTTTTCTTGTAAAAATAATTTAAAATAAAAAAGTAAATTCATTTTTTAATTTGATAAGAGAAATAAAAAAATAAATTTCCATAATATAACCATCCAAAAAAAAATAATGCACTATTTCATATCACACTAGTAGAAAAAAGACATTTAATCGCGGTTGTATAAGGCATACAAGCGCAGTTGTACAACCGCGATAAAAAGTACTGAAGATACAAACGCGGTTGTACAATCGCGATGGAAAGTATAACATACCACTGTGGTTCTTCAGAAACCGCGTTGAAAAATGGCACAGAAGGTTCAAAAATATACAGAAACTAGCACATACCAGCGTGGTTGTAGAGGGAACCACGCTGGTATGTGCCAGTTTTTTTTTAAAAATGGTAGCAGCGAATAGCTGCTGCCCAATGCCAAAATTCATTTGGTGCTACAAAAACTAAAATCCAAAATCTCCAATTCAACACATACTCAATTCAAAATTCAAAATCTAATAATATCTCCAATACAACACATACTCAATTCAAAATTCAAGTTTCCACAAACACAAGAATTCTAAGTATTGACACAAACATTATATAAGTCTATATATGCATAAAGTAGAAAGTTGTTGCAAT
>Ga0099825_1010020_pt1 | contig 10532 bp, 7 predicted proteins | sample SiratroredBW_FD_76838 | JGI IMG/M metagenome (GOLD analysis project Ga0099825, IMG submission 76838) | Root nodule microbial communities of legume samples collected from California, USA - Siratro red BW | ecosystem: Host-associated > Plants > Roots > Nodule | place: USA: California | collected... | reverse complement strand
TGAAGACATTATTTCTAAAGTGACTAAGATAAATTGACGTAGAAGGGATGAAAAAAAATAAGAAAAAAAAGGTCATAGAGTTAAATAAAATATATGAAAAAAAAAACTAAGATGATAAAAAAAAACAAAAAAACCAACAACAAATTTTATATAGATTTTGCATCAACAAAAAATATAATTATATTTTTTCTTTTTTTTTTTTTTTTTTTTCAGATTGAAACAGCTAAAATTGCAGGCAATCCACTACAAACCCTGTAGGAATTTCTCTACGTACAAGTGTTTTTTCACATATCTCTCGTTTTTTTCTTTTTTGATTTTCTTCATTTGATTCATTTTACATCCGAGAGAACGTGGGAAGGAAAATATTAACCAAATAACAACCGACCACGCAGCCATTCCAAGCTCGAAGCACAAAAGTAAGAAAAAGAAACAACAACTTTATCTTTGTTAAGGATTGACTGCAACATTAAAGTTCATACAACTTTTTCTACCCTTTTGCGATTTCCGAGGAAAAAGATAAAAAGAAAAGAAACACTGAGGTTATTTAAAAAGGGTTAGAGAATCTCACTTTAATAACCTTTAATAATAATGGAAACTAAAGCATGGATTGTAGGATTGACACAAGGCCAAATTAAAGCACTTGCCATTTGCCTAACATCTTCAACAATTTGCTTCATATTCCATCTAGTGCTGGATTGTTAGAAGTTGACCTTCATAAGCTACCAAATTTACATTGTCCAATAAAACAACTATACCTATTAATGTATGTGTTGAAAATTTAAAAAAAAAAAAATCATGCAACGATAAACTGGAATATTTCAACCATATACCTTGTACAGAGTAAGCAATCTAATTTTATAATGAAAATGCAAAAAGAAAGAAAAAAAGAATATCCAAATCTGTTAGACAAAATAGAGACAGGAGAAAAATGTGTACCAAAATTCACTCTTTTATCAGACATCACAAGTACATTTAAACCTGGAAGTATCTTATCCTATAATTTAATGATTCTAAATACTAACTTATCTTAATTATTAGATTACAAGAAAATAAAGGAGATGATGGAAAATAGCTCTCATAAATTTATGTTGTAATCGATTCCTCCTTGTATTTTAATTGTTAAAATATAAATTAACTATATAAATAGTTAAATAATTTAAATCATAATTATAATTAAAAAAGTAAATATAAAAATTAAAATTATATATTTAAATAAAAATATGATTTTATTTTTACTTTTTGTTCTGATTTCAAGTTTATTGAGATGAGTCAATCATTGACTCACAGTTTTAAAGTTTTAAACACGGTTTTACTCTAAATTATGTGGGACTATACCAGAACATTTCTCATTCTAAACATTTTTTGTTATCCATTAAATTTTATATATTTTTGAATTAAAATAAATAATAACTGAAATGTAATTTATTAAAAATATAATGAGTAGTTATTTTTTCTTTAATGAGTTGGTTTCTCGTAGATTTTCTCTTGTACTGTCTTTTGTGAGGTTTTATGTCCCTGAATTGCCATATTATGATGCTTATCGTTGAGTTTTTGTCAATACAAAAATGTGTCATCAGCGTATAAAGGGAAAATTACGTACTCATAATTAAAGTTAGCCCCTCTTTATGTTAATATCGAATTGATTAGTCATAAATATGGCTCTTGTTATCTACTAACACATTTTTCCCCATTGCAGGATTATTATATAACATCACTTTAGGGTAATAAATAAATAACATCATTATAGGGTTGATATGGGCCATGGTTAGGAATTGGATTCTTTTCTCATAATGTGACAACGCAACAATTATATTGTCTTCTTCAATGGCTTCTGTATCCGTTTAACATCCTTCTTCAATTCAGTTTATGAACTTACCCATTTTTCAAGTTTTCATTTTTATTATGAAGTAATGGCCTCTGATATGTAAAACACTAAACATGTTTGTTTAATACGCAAATCTAGTTCTTTTTTCTATATGGGGTGGAAGGATTGTAAAAAAATTTCTGAAATTTTTTCCAAACTATAAATTTCACAGAATTTAGATTCTTAGGAGGGGGAGGGGATAACCTAAGTTCTTAAAAGTGAAAGTGTGAAACTAATTTACCAAACTCTGTACAATTTGAATATTGAATATATCACAACTCTATCAAGAGAGAAAAAGAATGTTACAATGTGTGTGAATTGGTGCATCTTACCAAACTACAAAAGGGACCTAGGACCTATACACAACTATTATACAGCAGATGATTCTTCTTTTGCTTCCTTTTGGTCTCTAATCTTTCACCAGAGAAGAACAAATGGGGAAAACAAACTGGGTGATGAGTGTTGCTCACTGCAACGGTCATGAGCAATGCCAGAGATAATACTATAGTGGTACTTCATCATTAGCATGCTTTTGCTTACCTTGTCAAGGAGTGAGACCACTTTGTGGGCAATGATGGTGCAGCAATCACAACAAGGGCTCTATAAAAATCTCCCCAGAAAAGAACTTTTGAATGTTTCCTTTGCACCGCTTCACCCATTCCTTATGTACACAAAACCATTTGCATGAGTGGCCAAAAGCAAGCATATTGTCAGCAAATCAACTGAGAACATGGCATTCTTATTGGCGAGAAGACTACAGTGAGGCGTGCATGATCAGAAAGGGAATAGTCTTCAGGCCATCTACCTTTCTCCACCTCCGGAGGAGACAGAACTGCATTTTTTACACTGAAACCAATTGTTTGATCCTGTGAATCATTTGCACCCTCATCCTGTTCCCCATTTTTGTTCTCATCACTCTGATCTGGAGCTGTTGAATTCCAGATTTGCTGCTGCATCATCCCAATCGTATCACCAAACAAGCAAGAAACGATTATAAAAATAATAAATTTTGGAGCCTTCTTGTAGTGGTATACTTATGTCAAGAGCTAATTTCAGTATCAGTTACTTTACCAGGAATTCTTTATAATCAAGAACACCGTTTCCATCTACATCTGCTTGGAGCCACAAGTCCTTTATCTCTTCGTCATTTAATCCATGGCAATGCCCGGTTAAACTGAGCTGCATGGAAGAAGAAACCCATAACCATCAGGATTGATGAGCATTCAATGAAATTTTTTACAGTGCTTAGTAACATACCTGTCTAAGTGCTTCACAGAAACCTGAATAGGTAATACAATCCTCATTATCAGCCTTTAGAAAGGCAAATGCATCGCTCTCAGTCAATGAAGCTCTCCGTACCAGATACTGAAAAGTAGAAAATTACGTCAAAATTGCACTGAAATGGAGAGCTATAAAGAAAGCATTATTACAATAAAAGTAATGCTTTCTCCCCTGACATAACGTGTTATACAACAAACTCCACCCCATTGCTCTTTCTGTTCCACAATATTATAGTAGTAATCTACATCTGTACCTGCCACTATCTTTTAACAAGTTTAACTAAGACACCAATTTCAGAATCCTTGTCTAATATACTGAATGTTTTGCCTCACTTCTACTTTTGCTAAAAGAAAATAATGTTTAAATCTTACAGGAAACACCTGTCATCCAAAATTCCAATCGAAGATGGTAAAATTATTTTGTCCTTCAAAATTGTTTTGTGATTTACCTTGAACATACCAAACACTGCTTCACTCCAACTTGCTTTTAGTAGTTTTCGATATTTGTCAGGATTTAGGAGCCAAATAAAATCGACAGCACATATATTTCCCCTATGATTGCGGTGGCTAACCCACTGCACAATGTTAAAAAGTAAATATAAGTGATTGGCACATTATAGAAAAGAAATAAAACACAAGACAGTGCTAAATATATGACCTTGTCTGCATCTGCATCAGTGTAATGATGTGCAGTATCATAAGAAGATACAAAGCCCTGAGACCTCAGGAACTTGTAGACATGTCCACGTTTGCTTCCATTCCAGTCACTGAAATAAAAAGCAGTAAATAAAAGCACGATTCAGGTCCTTCAAACAAAAGAAGTACATGAAAATGAATTTCCAATTTACCCGCAGAGCATGATTGGCATTGGCTTGAGTTGAAAATCATTCTGATAAGATTCTACGTATTGAAGAATCTTGTAAACCTGCAGAAAATAAAATATTATATGTAAATGTAATTCTAAGTGAGACACCAAGGTATGTGATCTAAGATTAGATGTCACATTGATATGCTTAGATACCTGTTGCAGCCGTACAAGGGATAGAGTGGAATCGTGGGGAAATAGCAGGTGAGTGTTAACAATCAAAATTTCCTGCCTAATATTACTGTTTCGCCATTGTGTAAACGGAGAAGCTAGTTCTACATGTAACAACTGAGCTACACGATCTCCAAAGTCATTGAAGTGTAACTCCTTGTAATTAAGAATGTTAAAGTATTCCTTTTGCACTGCTATTAGAAGACCTGCACATTTTGGATGAAATTATATAACAAATTGTACTTCGTAGTTTCTAAAAATCTTCAACTGGCAGTTATGGAGGAACAAAACTAAGCACATGGAAACTTCCGTTCAGAAGAAAATTAAAAACAGAACATATTTTTCCTTTAAAAACAATTCTAGTTGTTTGTGCCTTTTCTAGATAAATACTCTGGTATTCCCGTTTGCCAACTCAAACAAACGAAAAGTCCGGTCTACAATATATCCTTCAAATAATATGATATAAAAAGTTTTATTATTTTAATTTTTAAATTAGATAAAAATTGGCTGGTGAGTTGAAAACATAAATCCAGCCTGACATATTTTAGGCAGCCATGCCCACTTTTCCACCGCACAATTGAAACTCAAAATTTTTAATATTTACAAATAGAAAACACTATTTCAACACAAATTTCAACCCAAATCTAACAATATAATACTCCTTCAGTCTCATTTTGTCTTGATTCTTTTGGAATATTCATCTGTCATTTAAAATGTCAACAATGTTCTTGTTTTTTTCCTTTTTTAATAATATTCTGAGGAATAATGGCATGCAGATTCCCTTAAAAGAGACGGAAGAGTATTAATTGACGTTTCAAGAACAACATTGGATTGTTAACTCAAAGTCCATAAAAAAAAAAGAAAAAGGTAACAACTACCGATGTTTAAATCCGCAAACAACATGTAATTGGAAATAAAGAAGAAGACGAAATTCCGAGAAAACCGATAGCAATAAATCCAAAGAGATTTCATAGGAATTGAGGGACAAAGTGCATAAGATATTATCGTACCGTCCCCACGGTTGTTTGTCCTTCCAAGCTTGAAACTGACGTAACCAGCGTCGCCAAGTCTCTTCTCATACAAATTAACAAGTTCTTCATTTCCAACCCAAAATTCCTGCGAAAGCAAAACCCACGTAATTACAGAATAATAATAAATAATAATAATAATAATATTCCCAGAAGTGAATTTCAGTTTTGACGACACAAACCTGAAGACAGATGATTGAAGACATCTCATTCAACAACCAGTCCAATATCCTGTGATTCCTGGCCAACCAATACGCTCTGTAGTCGCTCTCGCGGCAACTCGGATCCTGCTTCCATTGAACGACAAAAAGAATGAAAATTGAGATTACCCTTTTGAAAGGGTGATTGATTAACATTGTTGGTATCATTGAGAATGTTGAAAAATATAAGAACCTCATCGTTGATGCGCTTGTAAATGGGAGCGAGAATGTTGAACGTTGTGCATGTTATAGAAGGTTGTTGTTGTTGGTTTTCCTTCATGGAAGAAGCAACTGCGAAACTCCCAAACCTTGAAATCCTTCCCATGCTCTTAGCCCACCTATCCGTTCTCATTCTACGTCCAAACCCAACCCACCAATGCTGCTGCTGCTGCCTGCCCCTGAAGATGCGTTTCTTCTTCTTCTTCTTCTTCTTCTTCTTTCTGTGTTACCCACCACGATGATGAAAACGTTAACCGCAATGGAAGTTGTTTCGTTTGGAAAGATGATGATTATGGAGGTTTGAAAAAGAGGAGAGAGAGAGAGAGAGAGGGAAAGGGAAAAAGAAATTAGAAAATGTTTGATAATGGAAAACGTTGAGATTTATTCTCATAAATAGGGATTCCAACTCAATCACAACGAGTATCTTATAGCGTATCACGTTTACCATGCGATTCATTCGTTTTCCCCACATCTTACAATGTTCTTTCAAACCCACTATATTTGAGTTCAACAAGTCAAAAATATGACTCATACACAAACTATAACAAAATAATAAACTAACCATCTTGCTGTCAAAGATATTTCTCTGTCAATCTAGTTTTTTTTTTTTTTTTTTTGGGGCAGTTTTTCCGTTAAACTAAATACTTTTTTAAAAAGTATATTTTATTTATAGATTCAAATTCGTGATCATAAGAAAGCAGTTATGGGGGCATTTACGTTTTCTATTTTGATTATGTACGTTATATGGATATATTTTTAATGATTGAAAATAGGATCATGTTGGATTTTAGTCTTTTAAAAATAAATTACTTTTCATTTTATTTATAGAAATGTGTTGATATTTTCTTTACACTTCATAAGAAAATGTAAAATTAGTTTCCGGGACCAAATAAAAAATTGCTCTTGTTTATAAGGATTGAAAAAAAAGATAATATTTATATTTAAGTTAGTTATATTTGCTATTTAATTTAATTGGCCTGATTTACAATTGGTCTAATAGAAAATTTTTTAATTTCTAAAATTAATGTGGGTTTTAAATGGTGTCATAAGGAACTAATTTGTGAAGTCAAATTTATTTATTTTAGAATAATTAGTTATGTTTTTTTTCTAAACTAGTATAATTTTTATCTGAAATTTCTAAAGTGGCTTATTCTTTTATTTATTTTTGAATATGGATAAATAGGATACAGATATCATTATGAAGAATTATGACTCTATTGGACGAATTAATTTAAGAAGATTTTAATTAATGAGTTAATTAAAATGGTGAGAATACTACAGGATTTTAATGTTAAGGTGGTTAATATTCTCAACACATTTCTTTTCTGTTTTGTTGGCATGGTATGTTGCTACTATGCAACTAAAATAAATAAATAACAGTTTAAATTCAAATAGTTTAAATTCTAAATTAAAATGGTTGATGGAATTATTGTTATAATTAAAATAAAAAATAATGTTAGTATGAGATTTATACAATGAATTAAATTAAGAGTAAATTTGATGTTGAAAATAAAATAAAATAAAATTAAAATTTAGAAATAAAATATGTTTAGCAAAATTAAGTGTAAGTTGGATATTTGAATTTAATTACTAATATAAAAATAATTTAAAATAAAAGTAAAATTTAGCAGTAAATTTAGAAAGAAAATTTTGAAAATATTATATAAATTTTTAAATAAATTTATTATTAGTTTTTAAATTATATGTATTAGTAACTAAATCTATTTCTATATTAGAAACTAAATTTATAATATGTAACTTTTCTTCAAGGTATCTCTCCTATTATAATTAATTTCACATTAAATAAAATATAAAATAACTTTGTAAGTGTCTATTTATTTTAGTTGTACACTAACAATACATCACACACTCCAACAAACAAAATAACAAAAAAGGAGTAGGTTGAGAATATTAACCATATTAAGATATGTATCAGAATTTTAATTAACTCATTATTTAAAATCTTTGTTGTACCATTTTATTTAATGTTAAATTAATTTGTGTAATAAGGTCAGGATTCTTCACAATGATATTGAGTCTTCTGTACATCATTTATCAATATCCAGAAATAAATAAAAAAATATACCATTTTAAAAATTTCAGATAAAAAATTAAATAAGTTTAGAAAATTTACACTAACAACACAACAAAGCTTTAATTACATTTTTCTCTCTCCTTACAAAGAGAGATGATGTCACACACAGAGAAAAATATTCATCTTTGGTACTTAATTATCGTAGATATTATGTAATAATTCCTATTTAACTGTTACAAGGTAGTTGATTATTCTGATATTTTCAAGCAATCAATTGCATTCGTTAAATCAGTTAAATCACTCAATTTGCAAAGTAGTTAAAATTATATTACTGCTAGAAGTTAAAATTGATATTACTGCTAGGAATGTGAAGAGTTTATAATATCGTTTTTTATATGGATTATAAAATTTCCTTGTTATATAAATTGTATTATTATGATATGTTAATGCGATTTTTGAATTTTGTAAAAAGAAAAAAAAAAAAAGACTCGTTTATACAAGAGATGAACCCTGCACCAGAAATTCCAATTCATAATCAGAGTAAAAACATAAATTTAATTGTATTTATTTTATTTTATTTTATTTTTGAACAGCCTATTTATTTTATTTGAATGATATTATCTATATCAATACAAGTAATAAGATAAAATTTTAATTATATTAACTTTTACTTAAGACTATATTTTATTTCAACTGAATATATTTATCTTAATTTGAATGATGTTATATTAATCACTGTCCATACAATTTTACGATTTTATTGTTAGGATTTACGTGAGATTTAAATTTAAATCTCATATAACATATAAAAACGTAAGATTCTACAATTAAAATATCCATTTTAACTACCTTAATATTTTATAATTAAAATATTAATTTTAATATCTTAGAAGAAATAACTAAAAAATGAAATTAAAATAAAATTTTGACATTATTTCAATTTCTTAATTTTTATTAAATCACCAACTCTCTATCCATATTCTATTTTATCTAATTTTAAATTTGACTCAAATAAAAAAATGTGATAAGATTTTACACTTTTATTTTGCATTTATTAATTGAGAACTACTAATGTTTGGTGAAACTCTATGAATCTTAAACCTTGAGGTAAAATTTAAAATGATACTGCCTTTAAGAATATTTGGTTTATTAATGATCAGAAATCACCTGATATTAGGACTTAACCAATTGAGTATACCATCAACCATAAGGCCTGGCTAGAGATGAGAGGAGCATAGGCTTAAAACAAATAAAAGTCATCAAGAATCTAAACATGTGGTGTTCCTATTTTATATTTTTCAATTTGTATTGGTCTTCTCATCATCTCCAAGAATTGCATTACTAGGTGAAATATTTGGTACCACCATGGCTGTGGAATGAACTCCAACAGACTGTGTTGAAATTGAAACCTGTATGGATGCTTCAGCCATAGTTTCTGTCTCTTTTCCTTTGCCCCACAAAAATGAGTATAACCCTGTTAGGATCAAAATCATGCCCACCAAGCTGCAAATAATAAGTTTCACTTTTTCATTAACCACTTTGATAGATGTATAACAACATTGGATTATATATCAAAAAACTTGGTAGTGGAAAGAAATGACATTGTGTTGTTGTTGAAGGAAAAACATGGTTTCATACATGCCAAGACTGATTGGTTGACCCAGTAAGATAGCTTCTGATATGGCCACAAAAATAAGAGCCAATGGATTGAACATTGTGGGATAAGTTGGTCCTCTGATTGAAATTGCCCAATAAATTAAGCAAAACGTAGCAGCTGTGGCCAATGTTCCCTGTACAAACAACTCTTGTTCATTAATAATTTAGAAGCATACATCTTCATCACTTTACTTCCTTTCTCAAAACTTACTCCATCAAAGCCAATATAAATGGCCTCACCATCATTCACTTAACTGCAAGGATCTTAGGTAGTTCCTGTTATAAAACACCACAAGAACCTTCGAATTCATATCCAAAAGCTCAGCAGAAGTTGGAATTCTGTACACCATTTTGCAAAAAATCTCTTTCCTCTCTTTGCTTCTTTAATTTTTTCTCTGAAATTTGTAATTTCTGTCGATGCCCATCTTAATCAAAACTCTCTTGTAATTTAACTATTGCACATGAATTCTACCTTTTAGTTAAGTATTTTATTTTGTTCTTAATGTTTCTCTAATCATGAAGTGGTGTCAATTTCACTCTCAGTTAGGAAATTAATTAATGGCTTTGATCTTCAGCAAACCACTATTGTTATTGTTGACATAGAAAGATTTCGGAAGGGTTTTTAATACAATGAATTTGATCCCTAATTATCAAAGCATGAGTTGAGATGTAATGTCTTGGGATAAATAACAATATTGGGTTTGGATATAAAATTTCATACGATATTTAAATGCATTAAATTTAAATTGTTTTATTTTTTTAAAGATTTTTTTTAATAAGATGATTTAAATTTATTAAATTTTATTTTTTTGAATGAAATATTTCAATTATTACTAAATATAAGAATATATTTAAATATTAAAATAATTTTGATATTTTAAAAATAGTAATACTAATGATTTTTTTTAATAGATTGTCTTTTATTAGAGCTCGTTATGATTTTTTCAATTAATATTGACAAATTTTTTTCTTAATTAATGTATATTGAGATTTTTTTTTTTCGTTTATATTCGTCTAATAAAAGATATTTTCATGTCTTACGATGTGTAAATTTTCTATTCACCAGAAAAAAGAAGTGAGATTTTACAATAAAATAAAATATCGGTTAAAAAAATTATTGTAAATAAAAAAGTGATAATTTTATAAATAAATAAATAAAATATATTGTATCTTTTCAAAGGAGTAATATATAAAAGAATTTATTTTATATTGAT
>Ga0099825_1010014_pt1 | contig 10537 bp, 3 predicted proteins | sample SiratroredBW_FD_76838 | JGI IMG/M metagenome (GOLD analysis project Ga0099825, IMG submission 76838) | Root nodule microbial communities of legume samples collected from California, USA - Siratro red BW | ecosystem: Host-associated > Plants > Roots > Nodule | place: USA: California | collected... | reverse complement strand
TATTTTTTTATTATATTATATAAATAGAAACAAAAATATAACTCTCACTCATTCACAAAAATAAATATATATATATATATATATATATATATATATATATATATATATATATATATATATATCCATGTACCTATATTTTCATTTATCCTTTTATTATTAATGTATGTGTCATAGAAATAACCATATTAAAAATATTATTCGATGATGTATTTCAGAATTCAATCCCATTTTTGTTCTGAAAAAGATGTTTCGGTTCTTATAAAATACATTTGATTTGACCTTTCATAATATGAAAAGATTATTTGTAATCAAAATAACACTTTTACTTTAACTCGCATTTTCTTTATTTTTGTCATTTTTTCTACTCTAAATTTTGCAATTAGATTTTCCCCAAAAGATCATTAACTGTTTATCACTCCTTTCTTCCGTGGAGTGTGGAATTAATTCACAATATTTTACGCATAGCCATTTGCTTTTTAGCTTTATCCAAAACACACATACTTTACATGATTGCTTAACTTATGTTAATCAAAGATTGACTAAACTCACCTCTCTTATAATGATGTCAATCTAATAGCAATCCATGCTTCAACAATATTATCTTGTTTTTCTTTATTAACTTTAGATATCTGACAAATGGAGAATGAATGTCACTAGATGATGTAATGATTGACCATATATATAAAATGTATTAAGTAAGTTATAAGTATAGATAATTTTACATTTAAAAAACTGAGATAACAAAAATAAATATATACAATTTCTAAATAGTTATATAATTTTTTAGTAATTTATAACTTTATTAAAATATATATCATAGCTATTATATTCTTAAAATAATGACATGGGTCGGGAATGGAAACAAGATTATAAATAAAAAATTGAAGGAGGAAAATACAATGATACACTTTGTGAGACACCAACTAACACGAATGACCTTTTCATTATGTATTGCCAAAATATATATATATATATATATAATAAAAAACCAACAATCTGATGGACATGACATAAAGGTCAACAACTTCACACTAAGGTTGTCCCAAAGCAAAGGATTAGTTAATTCATTATAAAATTTTGGATGTGGGACCCACCAACAGATTTTGTTTTTTTTTTCTTCTTCTTCAAGAATTTAGGGAATTAATAAGAGAGTGACAGAAAATAATTCCCAGAAGGATATTGCATTACATTTGCAAATTTTCGGTTCAGACAAGAAATTCGGCATTATCTGATCTTTTTCTTTTTTTCTTTATCTCCTTTTCATTTGTGGCTTTAAGGTGAAGGATGTGAAAGAAAATCCAATACTTTTCCAGAGGGACGAAGGAACAACGTAACGTTAAGATGGTTCGGTCCATTCCTCGCATTTCAAACTTTATATCTCTCTCTTCGTATCTGGATTTCCTTCCCAAAGCTTGAACCTTTTCCGCTGAATTTGTCACCCTGATAAGATTTTCTTTGTTTCCAAATTCTGGGTCTCCTTCTCTCTCTTCAATCCCTTTTTGTGATAAAACCAAAGGGTAATTTCCTTCACCTTCAAATCTGAGTTGGGTTGTCCTTGTCCCCTCTCTGAGTTGGGATTTGTATCAGCAGAAACAAATCCTGATTTGGAGAGAAGGGTGGTGCATTTGTATTCCCTGAACCCAGCCTAGTTGATTCTTCAGTGATTTCAACTATGAGGTTTTAAGCTTGTTTCCTGATAGTTGCTGCCACTGTTATATATATAAAGCTGGTTATCTTGGTTATGTGATTCTTGTATCAACCTGTATCAACCTGAATGTTGTATCTTTTCCATTATTTCCTTCTGCTATGTTCATAGGTTTGTGTGAAGCTCTTTCCTATTAAATTATCTTTTTGTTTGAGGAGGGCTTTGCGTTTGGTTTTAGATTGGTTATCTCGTGTGTGCAATTGGTTCATTGGAAAAATAAAAAAAAACCTCTTTTTCTTATGTTGTTGAGTGGATTGAACTGTTGTGGACAAGGAGGAGTGGTATCTTTGATTAGTTTATTTACTGTTAGATTGTTGGGTTCAAAATGGGGAAGAAAAAGAAGCAGGTAGGAGAAACGAGTGAAGATAGAGGAGATCATAAGAAAGCAGAAGATGCAAGCCCCAGATCCTATGACAACGATACCTTGGCGTTTATATCAATGGCTCAAGAGTTGAAGGATGAAGGGAACAAGCTGTTCCAGAAGCGGGATGTTAAGGGGGCTTTGGTAAAATATGAGAAGGCCCTGAAGTTGCTTCCAAGAAATCATGTAGACATTTCTTATTTGAGGAGTAACATGGCTGCGTGCTACATGCAGATGGGTCTCCGTGAGTATCCTAGAGCAATCAATGAATGCAATTTGGCTCTTGAAGTAACACCAAAATATAGTAAAGCTCTGATGAAGAGGGCAAGGTGCTATGAAGCTTTAAATAGGCTGGATTTTGCGCTGAGAGATGTTAGTACTGTTTTGAAGATAGAGCCAAATAATGTAATGGCATTGGAGGTCTCAGATAAGGTGAAGCATGCTCTTGAAGATCGGGGATTAGTAGTGAATGATACAGAAATTGAGCTGCCTCCAGACTATGTCGGACCTCCTGCTTTACCTCTGGAAAAAGGAGTGAAAGAAAAGGTTCACAAGAAGAAGAAAAACAAAGAGAAGATTCATAAAATTGAAGAAAAGCAAGCTGAGGGGAAATTAGAAGAGAATAAAGCTGAGGACAGCAGTGTAGTAAAGAAGGCCGAGGACAGTCGGAAAGAGAAGAAGGCTAACAAATCTAAAAAGAAGAAGGCCAAGGAAAAGAATGTTGAGAAAAAGGATGATGTTAAGGAAGTTATTGAGGAAAAAAGTAGTGGTAGAAGTGAAGATATACCTAAGAAAGCAGCAAAACTTGTTTTTGGTGAGGATATAAGATGGGCTGAATTGCCAGTTAATTGCAGCCTCTTTCAGCTAAGGGAAGTTATTTGTGATCGTTTCCCGAGACTAGGAGCAGTTCTTGTCAAATATAAGGACCAAGAGGGTGATCTGATCACTATCACTTCTGACGAAGAATTAAGGTGGGCAGAAACAGGATCACAGGGTTCTATCCGGCTGTACATAGTGGAAGTTAATCCTGAACATGATCCATTCTTTGTGAAGCTTAATGCAAAGAATGGAGAGAAGGTTACTATAGCTGATTCTCCTGTGTATGGATCTGTGGTGAAAGCAAATGACATTATTAGCTCATCTTGCATTGAGGATTGGATAATTCGGTTTGCTCAACTGTTCAAGAACCATGTTGGGTTGGAATCTGACAGATATTTAGATTTTCATAAGTTTGGTATGAAGCTTTATTCAGAGGCTGTGGAGGAGACAATTATAACTGAGGAAGCTCAAGGCATATTTGATGTCGCTGGAGGTAATTTCCAAGAGATGGCAGCACTGGCATTGTTCAACTGGGGAAATGTGCATATGTCCAGGGCAAGGTGCAAAGTTTATTTCACAGGAGATTCTTCTAAGGAGCATTTGCATGAACAAATCAGAAGCTTTTATGAATGGGCACATGAAGAATATGAAAAAGCTGGGGAGAAGTATGAAACAGCCATTGAAATTAAACCAGATTTTTATGAAGGCTTCTTGGCACTAGGCCAACAGCTGTTTGAGCAAGCCAAACTTTCTTGGACTTATGCACTGTGTTGTAAGGTAGATTTATCTACATGGTCCTCCGCTGAGGTTCTTCAGCTTTACAACAGTGCTGAGGATAGTGTAGAGAGAGGAGTGCTTATATGGGAAGAATCAGGAGAGCAGCAGTTGCAGGAAACTTCCAATCCTAAGGATATTTTACTACATTTGCAGGACATGGGGTTGGGCCAACTATTCACACATATGTCAGCAGATGAAATTGCTACACAGGTGGCAAATACGAGGGCTCAAATGAATCATCTGTGGGGTACCATACTATATGAGCGCTCAATAGTGGAATTCAAGTTAGGGCTACCGGGATGGAATGAAAGTCTTGAAGTTGCAGCTGAGAAGTTTCAACTTGCTGGAGCTTCTGCAACAGATATAGCTGTAATGTTGAAGAACCACTGTTCAAATAACTCTGTTGTAGACGGTACATTTTCTTTCCTAGTTAGAAAATTTATAGCTGAACAGATACGTATTCATATATACTTACAGCTTTGCCAACAGGTCTTGGATGGAATGAGATGTACAACGCTAAAAAGTTGCAGAAAGGTGTTCCATCATTCCGTTTGGAGCCCTTGTTTAGAAGAAGAATATCTAAAATATACCATGCCTTTGAGCTTGTATGAGTTGCATCTTTTTTCTGCAAGTTGTTGAGGAATAACAGAGCCAACATCCACATGGTTGCTTCTGTGATTGAAATGCTGTTGTTATCATGAAGGTACCTTAGAGTCCTGTGTTATTTCTTTTCTTTTAGTAGTATTAATTATCACTGTTTATTAATCTACATGTTTTGTTCTCTTTGGTGTACATGTCTGTGGAATGAGACTCTAGGTGTATCTTGCAAAAGTATCTTGTAGATTTGAGCATTGCTAAATAACTGTAGAATATTGGTGTTAGATTTAGCAGACGTAAGTTAATGTCTTTTGTGATCATTGCAGTAAATTGAGAATTATGCTTGAAGTTAGCTATTGATCGGCTCCTCGAAAAATAGCAATTTCTTTTTGACATTTACTATCTGCCTTCTAATTCTGAATGAAGTCTTGTCATTGATTATCAACATGCAATGTGTTAAAGTTTTGTTAATTTCTTCTTATCTTTTAGAATCACTTCTGCAAGCTATTTTAAAATGAACAGGCTGCTCTGTAGATACCCTTTCTTCGTAGCATAAACAGTTGTTGACAATATACAAGAGGTTTACATATGAAGTTCCTGGCAAAGACTTCAATAGTTCAATAAAACATACAAACCCTATCACTCAATAAAGGATTTTAGATTGTTATATCTTACACCATAGGAAGATTAAATGTTATTTGGAAGAAGTATTTTCACAAGAATAAAGCAGCGTTTAATAGAAATTAACTTCTGTCAAAACTAGGTTATAAATTTATAGCCCAAGGTCACTTCTTCTGCATGAATCTTTGAGAAATAATGTTAAAGAACTTGATATTCAGTTGAATCAATTGTAGAGCAGGCTGATTTGATGAAAATGGATTTGTATATGTGATGACATCAAGCAAGACAGTGTGTTACTTTGAAGATTAGATGCAAAGACAATTGTTTTGAACATATATAGCTTGTATTGTAAATTTTACATTGAGGAAAATTACAAACTTTTGGAAACATCTGAATGTTTTGTAATAGCAATACATGCAGGCAAATGGAGAGAAAGTGATGAAATCCTATATCAGAAATTTTGACTGTGGTGAAGTACATTATGATTTTATGGACCTAATAATCTGACATTAGCAGTTTAATATTGTGACTACATACTAAGATATTAACGTGTACATGCACCAACAATTTTCAATTTTTATTTGTGAGGCATCTTAGGTAGTGTGGAAATAGAAGATAACGGACATTTTGACTGCAACACCATTTGGGCATTTCAAGGCTTGGACTCTCAAGATTTTTATCTTTATAATTTGCTTTGCTGTAGATTTTCTTAGTTATAATGTTTACATTATCTTATAAATGACTTCTGCAATTTAAATGATTGAATGTATGCCTTGAATATTTGTTGTAGTTCGTTGTTGTTCTTTTACAGACATCAATCATGCAGGTCTTATTTTACTTGAACTTTGTATGAAAATAAAGAATTATTTTATTGGTAATAATCATATCAATTACATTCTTATCATCTTTATTTGTAATAATCAAATTCTTTAAAATAAAGAAATAAAAAATATGCTGAAATAAATAGAAAGATGTTACAATTTTTTTTTAATCACTGTGGATATATCTAGGATATTTGTGTCCTAATAATTTGTCATTTACAACACTTCCTTTCAAGTTGGTAAATGAATATCAATCATTCAGAACTTGCCTATAATATCCTGGAATGTGTCCTGTGAAAGAACTTTGTGAACATGTGATAGCGGGCTAGGACCATCAAATGTCCACCAGGAAAAGATCAAGGCCCATATGGGTTGAAGATTTCATCTAGATGATTAGCTGTCACTTTGTTATAGTTCAAAATATCTTTTGTCTCTTAGGGATTGACTCAAATCGAAGTTCCTTATAAGATTTATCCATGTAACAAGGATGATAGAGAGTAAAATTAGAATTTTTTTTCTTTCTTGGTTTGTTTATCCCTTTTCTCAGTCATTGTATCAATTGATGCTTTCACTGACCTACCTCCATGCCTTCCAAACCAAACAAAGATCTAGATAAACCTTCCAAACCATTTTAGAAAAATTAACCAACTTTCAAACACAACTCCACACTACTCAAGAACATCATGAAGGTAGTTACTTTGCCCTTCAACAAATTCTGGAAATTCGTCAAACGGTCTTGAAAACCAAACACAACACCCTCAACCATACCCTGACTAATCTACTAACCACATTATCTTCTCAAACTACAACCATTCCACCACCCCACGAGATGCCATTTCATGCTCCCCACTTGTCATTAGATACGCATCTTCTATTCCACCTCCAGTTTACAATCTTTTTTTATACTATTATCACAACAACAACCACCACCATTCCCCCTTTTCACTCACATCCACCCACCCCACCATACTACTTTTTATACTGTCTTTCTTTGACGGCACTGATTCTTTAGATTGGTTATTCCAGGCTGATAATTTTTTCAAATTGACAACATTTCTTGGGCTTCTGGATTAAATATGGCTGCTTTTTACATGATAGGTGAAGCACCTAGTTTTTTGTATTCTGTTCTACTGCTCAATTGACATGGTTTTCCATGCGACCTTTAGCTATGTGCATGATTGATAATGTTTGTTGCTATTATGGTTTATGATAATGTGCATAAAATATGGATTATGTTTTATCATCTTTGCTGGCTTATTTTGCAGGTTTCTTTGCCTACTTTGTGTAGTCAACACTGTAGTTATAGAAAGAAACTATCTTTTACAAGAATTTAAAGGTTTGGGAGATCCTTGACAGGTGGGGAAGACGGAGTTGCAGAAATTACTTTTTAGTTACTTTCTGCCTTTGCTCACATTGTCTTCCCTTTGTGGTTAGATTTATAGTTGCTGCTAGGAAATTAAAGTTATACTGGAAGAAGTTGGGTGAGATTTGTTGTTTGTTTTCCTGTTTCTCTTGTTCAATAGTTTATCCATATGTAACTAATTGTTGTATTAGTATTTCTAACTACATGAGGTTTCCTTGTACTAAATTATTCAACTTGCTTCACATTCTACTTATAAAGTTAAAGGGAAAAGACATAATAGCAGATTTTAATTCTTACATTTTCACAATTCATTCACAAAAAAATTGTCACTTTAAATTTGGTTCAGTAATTTTGGTTTTTGAGTTGTTATTCAAAATTAATTTTATTTATTTGTTGTTTTCTTTAGATTAATATTTTTTCATTTAAATTTTCTGTTTCTGATGTTTCACCAATTGTCATAATTGCCATATAGTTTGCTCAAATTAATTAAAATGGTTTTGTTCTTTACCAAAAAGAACATCAGCAAAAATACCCCTCAACCCATTTGAAACGAAAATCCCACTTCACCTCTCCAATTTCACCTCCAACTAAGATCTGCTATTTAACCAAAATGTCTTCCTTCTTTTGAAATTTAAGATTCTTTTGATTGTTAAGGAAAATGCTATTTTTTTGTGTGTGTGTTTTTAGTGTTGAAAGAATTTTCTTGGATATTGAAGTTCTTATTATATGCATAATTTCTAAGTGGTTATTGGTTTGTTGTCAAGATGATTTATTAATATTCATTGACTATAGAAGGTTTCCGTTTAGGGTTTTGGGCATTTGGTCACCTGGGACGGATCGGAACTAATTGAGAGGGACTAACCTTAAGAAAATGACCTACTACTTTTATTTTTAAATATTTATATAAGAAGATAAAAGAATGTCACTATATTTATAATAAAATATATCAAATATTAGAAAAAGTAAAAAGATAATAAAAATAAAACTTAATATACAACTTATAAAAGTTAAAAAATATCGTTGAAGAAAATAAAATAACAAAAAGTTAATATTTTTTGCATTGATAGGTTTTTGACTATTATGACTGATGTATCAAAATTCACGCTAATGTCTAACATGAACCTTTTATAAAATGATTTTTGTGAAAGTTAAAAGAAAATTTAGAGGTGTGTTTGAAATCGAAATTATACTAAAATCGTGACAAGTTTACACAATTATAAATTAAAAGTTAATAGATTTTATTTTTTAATATATATATATATATATATATATATATGAATAAATAAAATAAATTCAGAATAAAAACAGGTTTCTAAATATATATTTGGTAAATTTAAAAAAATATTTAAAGCATAATTAAGTGAATATAAGATTGAGTTTCTTGAGATTTTTATATATTTAATTGGAGAAAAAGTGCAGTATAATTTATTGTAACGGTGTGAAATAGTGAAGTTATAAAAAGTATTGTGAAAAATCCATAAAAAGTATTTGATAAAATTTAATAAGGAATCTTATTAAAGATAACCTAAATAAAAAATGAGTTTATGTTATTTTTTAAAAAAAGTAAGTACTATTTCAAGGAGTAAAGAGTTAATATAGTAACTTTAATGTATCCCCTCAACCTTACCATTAAAAAAAAAAAGAATAAGAAGAGAAATCTAAAAAACAAAATGCTATTTTCTTTATAACATAAGTAATCATAACACTTTAGAGTTAGTTTTCAACCCTTGTCATATAGATATTCCTTCTAATAATCATCAATTTCCAAAATCCTATTTTTTTTTTTAATGATTAAGAATCCCAAAAAACAAGAAACAACATCCTTTTTTATTAAACATAGGAGTGTAGTCATGTTATACATGAATACGAGGCGTAAATGGTAAGATTTTTTAGACCTAATCCAACTCAATCTATCCTTAAACATACTAGGTTAATTTGATTACCTGAATTGAAATATTTTTCATTTTGTTAAACTATATAATTTCAAAACACTTTTTTACTAGATACTTTTTTTTTAAAAAAAAAAGTAGAGTACATGTATTTAATATTTGAAGATTGGGATAATTTAATATTTCAAAAGTGCACATTTAATTAATAAAGTAATAAAATAAAATAAATAATAATTATATTATTATTATTATTTAATAATTTTGGTAGCATAGAATTAGGTTAAATATTAGATTTAACATATAATCCCGTTCTTCCACTTGTAGAAAATTGAATCTAATAGTTGGAACAAATCACAAATAACACCTAACTTAATAATCTAGTCTTTTCAATCATTCAACCTAATAAATATTCTCAGTTAAATAAGTGATCTAAATCTCTATTTGGTAAATAAAAAACATAAAATTCACTTATAAGTATCTTTAATCACAAGATAATAAATATATCAATACAATGAGGACTATACACATCATACTTACTCATCTTATTGAAACTCAATTTTTACTTCATAACTAATTTATTGTCATCCAAAATTCTTTAACCTTCAAAACTCTTTCTAAATCCGAAATAGTTTGAGTTGTTACAATCTAACATAAACATTATTTCTGGGTCATTATGTTAGAACTCTTGTTTTGTGGTTTTCAAACATGTCTAAGTTAGTGTGAAATATGCAGTTATAGATTAGGACTATAATATTGCAACCACTTCACGCGATGTGATCCATAATTTGAAATTAAAAATAGATTATCTAGAACTTTAATATAAGTAGTGGTTTTGTTTAAAGAGGTATTTAATTATGAGTTCAGTCCAGTTGAATAAAAATGAAAAAATTGAATAATATATAAAAAAAATCCATAAACATAATATATTAAGATTTTATATTGAAAGTGATATTATTTTTTGTGTGGGTATGTCTCCTATTTTATTTTTATTTGATCATTTAATATTTTTTCTTTAATTTTTCCTAACATTAAAATTCCTTCAAATCAATTGTTAAACCATATAAGATTTTATTTGAGACTAAAGCACAAATGAAACTCCATGAAATTAATGAAGACTACTTGATACAGTTTTTGAATTTAGTTAAGAGAATGCTTTCACTATCATCATCATCATAAACTTCCTTTAACTAGAAAAATGAGAAAGTTGCTTCAAATTGTTTGGTTGATAAAATTATTATCCTTATCTCTGTTTAATCACTTTTTAAACTTGGATCATAATGCACTCAACTTGTCATTTCTTCAACACTATACACTTCTATAACTAATACCTATCTTTAAAGAAGGTCTTCATCCTTCTCCACTATAATTCTATAAAAGTGGAAAGCACAATTAAAAACTTTATAGGAGTGCCTTTAGTTATCAAATGTTTTCATTTATAGCAATAATTATATAAAGTTAATGTGTTTTTATTATAATATAAAGTTTTTGGTATAATAATTATATATATATATATATATATATATATATATATATATATATATATATATATATATATATATATATATATATTAATTATATATATAT
>Ga0099825_1010010_pt1 | contig 10542 bp, 4 predicted proteins | sample SiratroredBW_FD_76838 | JGI IMG/M metagenome (GOLD analysis project Ga0099825, IMG submission 76838) | Root nodule microbial communities of legume samples collected from California, USA - Siratro red BW | ecosystem: Host-associated > Plants > Roots > Nodule | place: USA: California | collected... | reverse complement strand
AAAGAAAATAATGAACAATAAAAAATACATAATAAAATTAAAAAAAAAAAAAATAAAAAAAAAAAAAAAAAAAAAATTTATCAAAAAAAAAAAAAAAAAAAAAAAAAAAAAAAACAAACAAAAATAGAAGCAACATAACCGGAAAAAAAGGTACATAGATAGTTGTTTACAATTTTTTGGTAGCTTGTGCAATCTCTGCCAGTGCAGTACCATGAGGACCCCAAGGTTCATTATCAGTTGCATCGAGCACCTAATTTGTTAAAAATGGTAAAACAGTCAATAAAATAATACCAGTGGCTCAATCCTAGTGGCTTGATAGTTTGTAAATATATAAAATCTGGCAATCATCCAACACCATTGTATCAACAAATTATTCAAAAATTACTTGATAATAGGTAGAGAAAGAAGCACTATTCCATTAAAATCAATTCTAGAGAAACGCAGAAATCCAATATATTGTACTTCTCGGACTCTAACAACGGAGTTTCAAATCGAAATAGCACGAATTGTAACATTTTTTATATACTCCGCACAAATAAAACAAAAATCACAACAGTCAGAGTGTTACCTTCTGTTCGATTTCCGGAACCTTAAGCACCTTTAGATTCACCTCTCTCTTTCTGTTTTCGCATAAACAAACATCGCAATCGTAAGGACAGGGCGAACTAACATTTTCGAATATAAGATCGAAATAGATTTTGATTTTTTTATTTAAAAAAGGAAAAAAAACAAAAAACAAAAATGGCAATGCAAAAAGGATGCAGGAAGGATCGAGCTCGCTCACATTTCTCGAACGGTTTGATCGAAGACCTTCATGAAATCCATGGCGGTGGATTCGCGAAACGAGACGCTGTGGATCTGATCTGATCTGATCTGATCTGAAGAGGAAGGTTGGAAAACGGTTAAATCAAATGCAGCGATTTGGATTAATGCAGTTTCCAGTAGCAACTATTTCAGATCTAATACATTCAGAGAAAAATTTTGTGAATTTGTTTTCCGAAATTTCTCCCTAACCCTGCTTCTTCTTTTTACTCTTCAGAATAAATACGTTTTTTATTCACGTGAATATAATAAGTTTTAATTTAGTTTTAGATTTTTTTGCTTAATTATCATTTTTGTTCTCGTAATTACAACAGTTTGTTTTAATCTCTATAATTTAAAATGTTCGATTTTATTGGTGTAAAAAAACTGATTTTATAATCAATATAGATAAAACAAATCTATCTTTTTTATCTTTCTCGTCTAAAATTGTTTAATACCATCATAAATCGAAACGTCACAATAATTTTAAATGGCATTATTCAACACATAAAAAAGTGAAAAATGATAACTACAAAAACGAAAGTTTTTTAAACTATAAGAATAAATAATAATTAACTTTTTAATAAAGAATATTTAGTCGTTAAAAGAATGACTGATATTTTTAGCTTGCTAATTACATTTAATTTATCAATGACTTCCATTTCAGTTTTAGCAGGTGACGGGAAGTGTTTAAGATCACACAAGAGAGAGTCTGAATTTAGGCTATAAATTTAACTTCTTTAATGTGAAAGCGTAAACATGATTTTCAATTATAAAATTAATTATTACAATTAATTTAGAATATATGTATATATATATTTATATTTACTTTTATCATTATTTTAAGTCATTGGTTTCCTAGTTAACTATGGTAGATGTATTTATCTTATATTTTAATACAGTGCATCCTTTATTAGGAATTTATAGGAATAGTTAAAATTAAATAAATAAAAAGTTACGTGATATTTATGAAAAAATTATATTTATGAAAAAATTTCTTCTCGATTTGGTTTCATGCATGACCATGTTGTTGTGACAATTACGATATTATTCATGAATTTTACTTTTTATGCACGATTTAAGTAAATTGATGTTAGGTAGATACAGGATATATTGAATTCTAAAATTAGAAAACAAATTCATATTACTTATAACCGTGATGATATAATAATAGAGATGTTGTCTAGAAAAATTAAACAATAAGTTGGAGTGTTAAGTGTCTCGACCTAATCAAGATGAAAAATATTTGTTGGGTTAGTTCTTTCTTTGCGAGACTCAAACTTATTATTATTTTTTTGTTTATAACACATGAAAGCCCAATACAATGCAACATATTATAATTAGGGTGAAATAAAAGAAAACTTATCTAAGTGTGTGCACCTTAGTATGGAGAAGTGAGTATGCGGCTACTTTGAAGAAAAGAGAGACTGGTGATTTCATAGTCACTTCCTACAACCAACATCAGTTGTTTTGAAAATTCGATGATGAAACATTATCATGTAGAGCTGCAATTTTTACTGAAGATTTTTTACTTATATTTCTTCAATTTAAACTTGTCCACTAGAGGTCTAAAAGCATCGGGAATTTCGCGAAGTACTGTTGTCCACAGTAAATTTTTGTCACTGCTAGTTTTTTAATACTCAACAGTGAAATCTTCTTCAATAGCGCTGAAATTTTTACTGGAGTTTTTTCACTCATAGTGCTTCATTTTGGACGGTCAAATTTGAAATCAAAACTCTAAGTTATTCCTATAAAATTCGTGAGAGGCAATTTTTTGGCGACAAAGTTCTTGAACTCTTTTTCGTTAAACTTCAACTTGTTGATATTTGGGCCACGGTTGGTAACCATTTGAGGATTAGAACGAGTTGTATTGATATGTTTTGTGATTGTTTTAGTAAGACTTGTACCTTTGATTTGATATTATTGAAATATTTATTGTCCTGTATGTTTTTTTTTTTTATCTCTCTTGAGATGTTTTCCCAGATTAACTATTGGTGTTGATTTACTTTTTATTTTTGAATGCATGTTAGCTTTTGTTTTTGGTTGATTGGTTGTGTTCAAGGTATTTCTATATTGTTTGTCAATAGTGAATTTTATCGCTTCCACCACAAGACTCTATCAGTCTTGTGTCAAAGCCTCAGGTTTAGGGCTTGTGGTTTGGTGAACAATTGAAGTTAGCACTAGTAGAATGATTACTATGAATGACTCCAATTATAATATTTGGAATACAAAAAGCAAAAGATTGCTTTATGTAAAAAAAATTCATCAACCTGTTTTTGGTATCGAGAAACCTTGTGATACAACTGAGGAATAATGAAATATGTTGCATAAATAGGTCAGTAGATATATTAGATAGTGGGTTGACAATAATATCTTGAACCAAATTGTTGAATAGACACATGCTCGACCTCTATAGACTAAGCTTAAAAATTTGAGAACAACAAAATGTTTCTGATAAAAGCAACTACTAATTTTTAAATGTACTAATGGAACATCAATAACAAACCACTTGAAAAACTTATAGGAAATTATGAATTAGTTGTCTCCTATGAGTATCAAATTTGATGGAGAAATTCAAGGACTATTACTTCTTGGCTCTTTACTATATTTGTGAAAAAATCACATAACTTCATTGTCCAAGTATGCTCTTAATGGCATCATCTTTATGGACCTTGCCAAGAATAGTGTTTTGAATGAAGAAATTAGAAGAAATTCACATGCTTAACCACATGTTTTAGTTTCTGAACATAGAGGGAGAAACAATAATCGTGCTCTAAAAAATAAAGATCACAAAAGGAACAAGTCTACATGTAGGTACAAAATTGTTGAGTGTCATTATTGTCGTAAAAAGGGGCACATGAAGAAATATTGTAAGAAGTTGAAAAATGATAATAAAAAAGGCTAACAAAGACAAAGGTAAGAAGAAAGATGACAGTAATTGGTCAATGCAACTTTTGTTAACTTCTTTTTAGTTAAAGAGTTTGAATTTGCAAATTTTGTTGATAGGTCAACCAGTTGGGTGATCCAGGAGATATTTGTTTATTTCCTACACTCTTGGTGATTTTGGCAACATGAAAATGACTCATGAAAGGTGTAGCAAATTGGTGTTGGATAGGTTTGCTTGGAGATGTTCAATGGCTCTAGACTAATTCTTAAGCATGTTGTAGACATTCGGTTAAGCTTGTTTTTTGTTGGTAAGTTGTGTGATGAAAACTATAACAACTTATTTTCAGGTGATAGCTGAAATCTCAGTAAGGATTTTATTGTTGTGGGTAGAGGTACTAAAGCATTTAACACTTTATATAACTTAGGCTAAAATTGTAAAAGATGTTGTTTATGCAACTAAGTTTGTTGATGGAGCTGACTTGTGGCATAAAATGTTATGTTATACAAGTGAGAAATGAACGACTATTTTAGCCATAAAAAATATATTGTCTGGTGTTGCAAGGGTACATTTGCATAAATGTTCTCATTGATTTGCTAAAAAGAAAAATAGAGTTTCTTTCAAGAGTCACTCACCTTCAAGGAAGTCAGAGATACTTGATTTAGTGCATTATGATGTATGTAGCCCTATGAAGACAATAACACTTGGAGGGTATGTCTACTTTGTTACATTCATTGATGACCATTCCATAAAATTATGGGTTTATACTTTGAAGACCAAGTATCAAGTTTTGGGTGTGTTCAAGCATTTTTCAAGGTTTAGTTGGAAGAGAAATGGGAAAGAAGTTTAAATGCATTCACATTAACAATGACGGTGAATATTTGGGACCATTTGAAGCTTTATTGTAAAGTGCATGGAATCAAACATTCTAAAACTTTTGTAGAGACTCCTCAGTTGAACAGTTTGGCTGGGAGGATGAATAAAACCTAGATTGAAATAATTAGGTGCTTGTTGTCGCAAGCAAATTTGCCAAACTCCTTTTGGGGGAGGCTTTGAGCATTGTTCAAATCAATTATCAAACATTCCTATACATGAAGTTTCAGAAAGGTATAGTCAAGTAAAGATGTTTTATGATCACTTGTGGTATTTGGTTGCAGAGTTTTTGTTCATATTCTCAAAGATGAGATATCAAAGTTTGACATGAAGACTACGCAATGTATTTTTATTGGATATGACATGGATGAAATTGGTTATAAGTTCTGTGATCTTATTTGTAAGAAGATAATTTGAATTATGGATGTTGTTTTGTTGAATATCTGACATTGAAAGATGTCGACAAAGCTAAAATATTAGTGTTCCAGCCCAGTGATGACGTCTTAGACTTGGATATTACTTCTTCTGTGCCTATGATAGAGCATGGTAGAGTTGAAGCTCAAGATGACCAACAGGATACAGGTGCAACTGAAGGTGGAACAGTTGATCCGTTGCATGATAAAGTTGGTGATGATGCTAATGATAAATAAACAACTTTGGAAATTCCTAAAAAGACATCTAGAAGGACTACGAGAAACATAAAACCTTTATTAAAGTACTTCACAAATGAGTTTATCTTGTTTACTAATGGGAGATAACCTGAATGTTATAAAAAGGCTATGAAAGATGAACACAAAGCTTAATGAATTAAGGCCATGCAAAATGAGATGAAGTCTTTGCATGAGAATGATACTTATTAGTTGGTAAAGTTGCATAAAGGCATGAGAGCTTTAAAGAACAAGTGAGTTCTCAAAATTAAGAATAAATAACACAACTAATTTATGATTAATTATTAGCTTATTTTATATAATCACTTACGTCGTGGTTATTTATATTATGAACTTATAAACTTGTCTTTATTTTAGTTTTAGTTATATAAAGCAACATAGATTGAATATATGTCTCTTTCCATATATCTTTGTTTTTGGACCGTGTCCAAATGACCAAATCATTCCATATATCTTTGTTCTCCTTTCATATTGAAGTTATGTGTATTTTTAAAGTTATATGGTTTATTTAATGTCACATTCTTCTTCAAGGATTAATTTGCATGTGATACAAATGATTTAAAAGAATTTTAGTCTTCAACAATGGTTTCCAACAAATTTTGACTTAAGAAACAAACTTATGTTTTTAACGATGGTTCCCAATAAATTTTGACAACAATTTTCAATCTATCATTAATTGAGTCATCATTGAAAATAAATTTTTTTAATAATGATTGAAATAAATGTCATGTCAAGCACACACGACAACGATCGTAACCAAATTTAATTATATAAATGTCTAAAACTTTGGTAGTTAATGTTAGATACCAATTAGCTTGACTTAATTGATTACTAAATTCAATTATTAATTATATTTTATAATTATTTAACAACTAAAACCTAATTTAATAATTATTTTAGTAGTTAAAATTGGTGTCTAATACCATATTTTTCTTATAGTGATTATTGAAAAAAATTAATTTACCTATAAAAAATATCACCATATTATTTTATACTATAATAATTGTAAATCATTAGTAACCGAAGACGTAATATATATACAAATTCCACACTAAGATATTTTTAATTTTTAGAACATCTTTCTCTATGCGAATAACAGTTTTTCTTTTTTGTTAGTGGACCATATCAAGACTGAAAAGTACAATGATATTGTTTTTAATTTAGAAAAATGCTAATGATGATATTGAAGACCATTGAGTTTGAAATATATTCTTAGCATTTAAAATAAAAACAAAACTTTGAATGTAATAGATTATAATACTTAAGTTAAAATTTAATAATATATATAAATATTTATTAATAATAATTTTATATTTAAAAATAATAAAAATTATTTTTTGTCGATTTTCATTTTCTTTAGAAAAAAGTATCATGAAGTTACTAAAGATTCTATTGACCCATCCTAAATAATGTTTTAGTCGTTTTTACTAAATTTTTTAAAGTTTTGATCCGTTTGAACCGTGATTTATTTAAATGGATGAAGTAGTTAGTTTTTCCGTCTAAGCAAACTATTCGATTCCATTTTCAAAACATGGTAACAACACTAATCAAAAATAGAAAGAAATTGAAAGTTTTTATTAGAAAGTGTAATAATAAATTTTTTTCCTAATTTTACAATTCTAACAATAAGACATTTATATAATTGATTAATGAAAGTAAAAAAAACAACTAATAACATTTCCCATAGAACATCACAACACAGCTTGCTTTATATATTAAAAAAATTAGTTTATGATCTCTATTCTATCATAAGTAATTTATATTTAATTATGTTTTAATGGAAGCAACTTTAAGAAATTTCAAATACCTCATAATTTATATTTTTAATTTAGATTTAATTATTATACATAACAAAATTTATTATTCTTATTCTTAAATTTAGATTGCTTAAAAAAATAATTTAAAAATTTTCTTAAATAGCTTTGGAGTAATAGAAGAGTCACCTCAATAAACTATTAATCATCTTTAACTCAACATGCTTCCTCCCCAAAGCAATTTTCATTTGGGGGCTGTTGTGTGTTAAAGCTGAAATCTAACATTGTGGGACTTTTTTTTTTTTTTTTTTTAGCAAAATTTTGGAAATTGTGAATGATGAAAGGATACGAAATGGAGAATAATTTCAAAGGTGGTGTTTCCTGTTTTATATGAAAATACAAGCATGTCTCATATAGTTCAACTGTAAAAGTGAACCATGTTTAGAAAAAAGAATATCAAGTTTTGGTCTTTAGTGTTTATCATAATGTTTGTCTTTTTTATATTAAAGCTATTTGTCAAGGAATATTCATCCTTATATGTAAAGCCACGAGGAAACAGATGTAGAACATCATTCCAACATGTGATTAAATTGATATATGCAAACATGAGAATAAACAAGTTGTGTTGGCCAGCATTCAAGGCATTCCAATTTTGTATGGGAATTACTTTTTGCATGATTTTTCAGAATGTGCCACTCTTCGTTTTTTAATCTCAAATTTTTAGTTTTGGAACATGTTAAATTTTCTTTAGTTTGTAAAAAAAAAAAAAATTTAAAAGTGATATAAAAAATTTCAAATATAAATTTGGAAATCTGAATTTCATATCACTCCAATTCTGTAAAATTTATTTCCGAAATATTAATTTCTCTTTCAAAATTGTAAATCTATAAACATTATAGAACTTATAAATTGAAGATAAACAATATTTAAATACAATCAATGCATTGATGTTCTACAAAATATAGAATGCAACATATATTAAAAGCAATGAGCAAAAATCAAGTAAGCTTTGGCAGTCTATGGTTGGCACATGAACAATGACATAAGTAGTCTTATTCTATTTTTAAGGATAAGATTCCTGAACTTTGTAGTGATTAAAGTAGTCATCAAAATCACAAAAACTGTGATTTTAACTCAGAAAACAAGTAACAGCTCGAGTGTGAGACAATATAGCAGACATTGACCTAATTATACAAATGTTATTTGCAAGTAGAATTATAATTATTAACTATGGAAATTATTTTAAGGGAAAGAGACTGAGACACATATAACTTTTCTTTGTCTTGGCAACATTTTAAAGTCGTATTGGGATGTGACTAATTAGAGTTATATATATAAAAGAAGATAAGGCTATTTCAACACCTATGTTTTTCACTTAATAAAATATTCAAATTCTTTAACGCTTTGAACTAACAAAAACTAAATTTTGTTTAAATGTTCTCCATCAAAATGAAATTTTAATCCAGCCAATAAATTCTCATAAAATTTTAAAAATTTAATTAACATTCATTAGTTTTTCTAATACTTACAAAATATGAAATTTGCCCCAAATTTAATATGGGCTTATAATAATTTCATGATGATATTATCTAAAAGAATATAATTAGTAAATAAAGTCACATTTTAAACTATTTATATTATTTTATAATATATATTTTTATTTGACATTCTTTAAATAATATGAAAAAAATGTTATTTAGTAAGAATTCTCTATTAAACATATATAGTGTAAGAAAATCATGCATCCGTTTAGAATCACATTTTTATTTATAAATAGTACATAAAACACACAAATCATTTTCATATTTTATTTTTAATAATATTTTACAAAAATTGCTATAAATATAACGATAAAGATAACGATGAATGAAAAAAAAATAAACTATTTTAAAAAATAACTTAATATGTATACACTTTATTTATTATATAATTAATATAAAGGAAATATATTCATCATATATTGTTATAAATTAAAACAATAAATTAAATAGATTATTCCATTATATATTTATATAATAAATATAGTCATATAAAATAATATATATATATATATATAGACACACACACACATTATAAACATTAAATTTAAATTTATTAAAATAAAACAAAATTTATAATAAGTAATCTTTCGGATTTTTTTGCAATAAACTAATATAATTTTTATATTCTTTTACGTCCATTTCCACTTACTTTTGTATTCAATTTCCATTTCATCCTCTGCAGAATGAAATATTCATTGCATGTTTACCACATTTATTAACTTCTCTTTTTCTCACATCTTTCATCCATTTCAGAATGATCATTTATTTACCATATGACTCTTGATGAAAGTGCATCACAAGGGGTGCGAGCAGAGAGAGAAAGATAGAGAATCTTTCAATGCTAGAAGAAACACACAATATTCAATTCTAGGGTTTGAACTGGTCGCCCTTCCATGCAACTTTCGTGACCAACATGATTGTGTCATCAAAACACACGGACATAAAAAATTCCTTATATCAAACAAAAACCAAATAAATAACCATATTTCTTGGCCCTACAACCAAAGCAAAAGTAAATACCATGCATGAACCTCATAATTTAATAACAAATAACACAAGAGCATCTACTCAATAATCTTTAACATTTTTATTTGCTTAATTCAAACTTTGACCTAATTAAACTATGAACTACATACTAATATACTAAAGTTGATCATCAACGAACTAGAAAACTAAATGTCACCTAAGTCTTCACATAAGCTTTTGCATTTTTTTTCTTACATTGTATGATAAAATAACTAGTTAGCTATAACACTTTGATTTGGTCAATGTGGCTTTATGTCAGCATAGCTAAAATCAACACACTCTGGAGCAAAAATTTCGCCAACTCTCTCATAATGGCAGTTAGAACCATTGGCAAAATCATAGGGAAATCCAAATCCAAAATCCATCAACATGTCCATAGATTCATCATGTTGTTGCTGAGGCTGTGACACGACACACTTGTTGTAGTTCATTGAAGATGAATCCGAAATGCTGCTTGAACCCTCTTGAGACAATGACACCATGTGACTATTACTGTTATCATCGTTGATCCTTGAACTTGCACCAATCTGTGAGACACCATGCATGAGTTGTGGACTATACAAGCCATGATGATTCGTTTGGTCGAAACTAATGATGTTTTTTTGGTTAATGGTGAATGCATTATCATCATTAGCTTCTAAGATTGGTAGCATCAAGGGTAGGGAAGTTTGATTTGGTGAAGCATTGAAAGATAAATTTTGAGTATTGAGAATTTGGGTGGTTGGTAATGGAGTTGAAGTTGAAGGAAGAGTGTCATTTTCAGTGAATGTTTTGATACTAACTTTTCCTGCCATCATCTTCTTCTTCAGTTTCGTGTTCCAGTAGTTTTTCACATCATTGTCGGTTCTGCCAGGAAGTTTAGAAGCTATGGCAGACCATCTGAAAACACAAATTTTATCAATATGTATAATATATATATATATATATATATATATATATATATATATATATATATATATATATATATATATAAAATATATTTTTTTTTTTTTTTT
>Ga0099825_1010008_pt1 | contig 10545 bp, 11 predicted proteins | sample SiratroredBW_FD_76838 | JGI IMG/M metagenome (GOLD analysis project Ga0099825, IMG submission 76838) | Root nodule microbial communities of legume samples collected from California, USA - Siratro red BW | ecosystem: Host-associated > Plants > Roots > Nodule | place: USA: California | collected... | reverse complement strand
TTTTTTTTTTTTTTTTTTTTTTTTTTTTTTTTTTTTTTTTTTTTTTTTTTTTTTGACTCTTCGGTCCATGATAAGTGGTAAGAATTTATATCCGTTTTTCACCATTTCAAACATTTTGTTTATATGATTCATGGCATTAGTAAAATTATAGATTTGTGATATATATTCCATCATTTAATACTTACATTATGCGTGTAATAAATATATTAGTTCATAGTAAATATTATTTAATAAATATTGAAAATCCAAGTTTTTTTTTTAACAGCAAAGAATTAATAAAATAAAAGGAACACTAAAGGGGTGTTCCAACCCTTGTACAACACACTCTAGTCAAGACTAGGTGCCGCACCTACCAAAACATAAATTCATATAGAAGGACCTTATACTAAACAGATCAAAATCCAGAAACTAGGGCTCTAAAACAGAGCATAGCCAGTAATTAGGAAGAAGACTACATAATAAAACAGACACATACAAACCACGGACAAACAGGGAGGAAACCACCCAACCATACCTCAAGAGTTGCTAAGCCAATGATTAGAGGCACTGCACCGGAGAGAGAATCCAATCTGAATAAGAAAATGTGGTTCTCTTCATCTTGTAATTAGCCCATAACCAACCCTTAAGTTGAGCTAGACTAAAGATTTCAACAGCATCCACAACCCCACCCTTGAAAACCACCTTATTTTTGTGGCTCCATACTTCCGAAATAATAGCTACCCACAGCCCTTTCCATGCTCTATTAGCGCTCTGCTTTTCGCCCAATAAATAGAAACTCTGAAAATTGACAAGAGTGGCCTGCTGTCTGACACTCATATTCCCAATCCACCTGTCACACAGGTCCTACACTTGTTGTACCACAAAACAAGTATTAAACAAGTGATCGTTGGCTTCAACATCATCCTGGCACAGAGGACAAAGCGGATTTGCCAACTGAACTCCCCTTCGAGCTAAGTTAAGTCTAGTTGGCAATCTATCCAAAAGTATCCTCCACGCACCCACAATCGCTGAAGGGGCAGCGCTTAAGCTCCACAACAACTTAAACGACTCTGAAGACTGCATAGAGTACTCACCGTTCAAGATGCTATAACCAGATCTGACAGAATACTCCTGGGTATCCTCACCCACCCACACCAGCCTATCTTCCCTCCTATTATCCCACAAGACATTAGAGATCAAGGTCAACAACTGTTCTTCAAGGTGTTTTTCCCATACAAACCTCTCTCTACGCCAACAAAGGTTGCACTTTGTGCAGTGAGAGATTCTGTCACCATCCCACACGACAACGTCACCTACCAGACTTTCTTTATTTAGAGAAATAGAGTACAACCTTGGAAACTTGTCTTTCAATGCTTTGTCGGCTACCCACCAATCACTCCAAAAATTAACACATCGACCATCTCTGATACACCACTGGATTCTACTGTCAAACCAATTCCCTTATGTAACATTACCGTAGACCCTGATCAGATCCTTCCACCACACAGACACCTTGCTAGGCCCTGAAGAAACACCCATATCCCGCCAACAACCATACCTAGCTTGTAGGATTTCCCTCCACAAGCCCTCCTTAGTGATCCCAAACCTCTATTTCCACTTAGCAAGTAAGCCCTCATTAAAGCACCTGATATCCTTAATACCCAGACCACCAAATTCAACTGGCCTGCAAATCCACTTCCACTTTACCCAAGCAATCTTCCTACTCTCATAGCCCCACCCCCAAAGAAACTGTGCCTGAATACGTCTAATCTGGTTACAAACACTGATAGGTGCTCTGAAAAAAGAGAAATAGAACAAGGGTAAAGCGCTGATGACAGACTTAATCAGACAAATCCTACCTGCCATTGAGAGCAATCTACCCTTCCATCTCGATAATGTAGACCTGATCTTTTCCACCACGGGATTCCAGAACACACTTCTCCCAGGGTTACCTCCAATGGGCATACCGAGGTACTTAAAAGGTAGACCCATGAGCCTACTGTTAAGACAATTTGAGAAGACACGTAAATCAAGATCAGAAACGCCCACGGCCCCAACTGTACTCTTATGAAAGTTGACCCTAAGTCCTGACACCAACTCAAAGGATCTCAGCATAGCTTTAATAACCAACACGTTTTGATAAGTAGGGCTGCAAAAGAATAACGTATCATCTGCAAATTGTAGTAGGTCAACCTGTACTCTCTGACTGCCCACCTCAACACCTGTAAATATACATGCACTTTTAGCATTCCTCATCAATCCTGAAAGGCCCTCAGCTACTATAAGAAAGAGAAAAGGTGCCAACGGATCGCCTTGCCTAAGGCCCCTATTTGGCTTAAATTCCTCTATAGGGCTGCCATTCACCAAAACAGAGACTGAAGCCGACTCCATACATGCTTTGATCCATTTAATCCATAAAGGACTAGATCCAAGTCTGCCCATCATGTAATAGAGGAAAGTCCAGTTCACTGAGTCATAGGCTTTTTCAAAGTCCACTTTAACCATCACTCCATTCTTCTTTTCCTTCTTCAAAAAATCCACCGTTTCATTTGCTACCTAAACGCTATCCAACAAACCCTCCCCCCAAGGAAAGCGGATTGGTGAACATCAATAATACTAGGCAGCACTTTCCTCAACCTATTCGCCAAAACCTTCGAGAGAATTTTGTAAATACAGCCGACTAGAGAGATTGGCCTGAACTCATTCAACTCAGAAGGGTTAGCCTTCTTAGGAACCAAAGTAATAAAAGAAGCATTACAACCTCTCAGAAAATACCCACTGCTTTGGAAGAAGAGAATAGCTCTGACAACATCCTTACCTATAATCTCCCAGTTGCTCTTAATGAAGAAAAAGTTAAACCCGTCAGGCCCAGGACACTTCGAGCTTCCACACTGACTCACAACTTCAAACACTTCTTCCTCGGTGAAAATACCGCTCAACAAAGCATTCTGACCCTCCGAAATAGTCCTGAAACTAACTCCATCTAGCTTGAGCTTACACTCTGAAGGGGCTTCAAACCTTCTTTCAAAGAACTATTTAACATGACTTTTGACACGGTGTGGGTCATCGCACCAAGTACCATTGATACGAATGCCCACTAAATCGTTCCTACCCCTCCTCCATCTCAGCTTAGAATGAAAGAACTTGGAGTTAGTATTCCCACTTTTAATCCACTCCACTCTTGATTTTTGCTTGAGCATAGCCTCTTCTTTCTCCTCCAGTTTACTCAATTGGTTTAACAGGTTACCACGTAGAATTCTCTCCTCTTCTCACAACCCGTCGTCGTCATCATGTTTATCAAGCTCTTCTATCTGGGCTACCAGCTCTCTCTTCCTCAACCTAACACTAGTATTTACAGCAGAATACCATTTCTTGATCTCACATTTCAAACTCTTGAACTTATTCTTGACATCTTCCAATGCATTGCCCCTAACAGGGGTGTTGACCCAAACTTCTTTAACGACCTCTTTGAAACCATCATATTGTTGTCATACATCAAAAGACCGAAAAGGTTTAGGGTCCCAATCAATAACACTATTTTGACCACTAAGGCACAGTGATCAGACACCTGTCTACTTAGTATATACTGCTTAGAGCCTGGCCACTGCAATAACCACTCATCAGACACAATAACCCTGTCTAATCTGCTTCTCGCTGTACCATTAGGTCTGTACCAAGTAAATTTCCTTCCCACAATTGGAATATCCTTCAGCATGCATCTGACAATAAACTCCCTGAACTTAGCATTATCACAATTATTCACCACCCCACAATTCAAGCCATTTCTCTCAGACGAATTCGTGATTGAGTTGAAATCACCGACTACGCATCTAATACTGCAATTAGCAATTATCAACTTGTTCTCAACTTCTTTCCAAAGAAGGACTTTATCCTTAATGGAGCAGGGAGCATAGATATTCAAAATCAAAACCTTCACAACTACGCCAGACTCTCCACAACAGTAATCCCCCATGACGAGAACAAAACCTTTACCTTTCACAGACGACTCACACTTAAACAACTTGTTATCCCACATGGTCAAAATGCCCCCACCTTCTTTGTCAACCCCTTTGTGAACCCAACTAATGTCATTACTTTCCCAAAGATTGTAGCACATAGCGTCATCCAACTTAACTAACTTAGTCTCCTGCACACACAACACTCCGGCCTTTTCTTTACGGATAAGCTCTCTGATATACTTCCTTTTAATATCTCTGCCCAAACCCCTAATATTAATGCTAATCAGCTTTATCAAAACAAATGCCCCTCCTTACTTGTCGCTTCACGCAACGATAAACTGTCCCGATCTTCCATCTCTGAGAACTTTTGAATAATACTGTCTTCGCTATCTTGATATACAATACCAATCTCTTTGGCAATCCCCTAGAGTCTCCTCTCTTCATTATCCATGTCCGAACCCTTAAACCTACTGTCCGAAGACTCCCCGAGATTAATATAAAAACTTCCTTTGTCGCGTAAATCAGTGAGCTCAACTAGCGCTCTAGAAGATGAGTGAACTCCATAGTTAATAAAGGAACCAATCTCTACGGTACTATTGATAGAACACCCTGTTGCCTCAACGTTATCATATTCCTGCACCAATACATTAGCTACACCATCACAACCCACGTCAGCGCTGCTTCGAACTCCGACGCTGGCGCCAATGATGACAGTGCCACTGACGCCATCTCTTACAACACCCACATCACCTTCAGAACAGTCACCAACAGCACCACCAGAACCTACCTTGCAACGACCACCACCACCGGAACAACCACACACGACGCCATCAACAACGCCAGCAGCATCGTCGACGACGCTGTCGTCGTCTCCAGCACCAACTCCAGCAGCGTCGAGGCCCGCATCACCACTGAGACCAGCGCAGCGACGAGCGTCGTTGCCGAAAGAGCAGTCGCCGTCGTCTACACCAGCATCACAAAGGCCGCCGCCGACGCCAAAATCAACTCCGCCCCCTCCAGTCACGTCACGAACAACACCACCATTAGAGGGAGATACAACGCTGCCCTCATCACCAACATCGCCCATGCCACCAGTACCTTTGATTCTGCCAACTTCCCAAAGGCGGCCTGAATCCAAGTCAGCGTCGTCACCCTCCGTCAGAGGAGTCCACTGGCCTCCATCCAAGGACTTGGGAGGGTTAGGGTTACCAAGGGAAGAAGATTGGGCTAGATTCCCATTACAGAACCCTACTAGTGCCCCTACAGTTGCACCTTCACTAGACTGACACGTGACAGAACCAGAAATACCCCTCTTACTAACCAATTCACATCTGCATTAAACAACTGTCCTGATATAGAGGGTGGATAAAACTCTTCCACCCTTTGGGCTCCCCAAAGTTCCACCTCGAGCCGTGAGCCCATATTAACTGAACCATCAGTAGTAATAAGTCTGGAGTCCCCTGCATTAAATATCTTAGGCACGTTTGTCTGACACTGAATCTCCTCAACCACCTGCTTGTCCCACCCGCCGGAGAGGCAATGATTGCGGCATCCCTCCTTCTCTTCCTCCGTGGACCTTTCATCTTCCTTCATCTCCCACCCAAAGTCGCCAGAGTGGATAGTCTCTCCCACCTTAGTATCTACTGACGAATGTGAATCATTAACATCACCACCATTAAACCAACTTGAAAATTTATAAACTTCCTTAAATGAATGCTCCTCTTCCACTGAAACTTTGTACACTCTGTCGTTGAACAAAAAGTCTTTAGAGAATTTCACCGTGGATGCCACGACCAGTCTAACCTTCAACCTTGTATACTCAATGCACTCCCAGTTAGACGTGGCCTCATCCACTTCCACCAGTGTACCCACATCAGAAAGGATCTCCCTGAAGCACCCCGCAGTCCACAAAGCCAAAGGAACTCCTCGACAGCGGATCTAAATGACTTTATGTCCGACCACTTTCCCTCCATTCCAAGGTTCAATAGCTTTGAAGATCTTGCCTAGCCTTTCCCTGTTACCTTCAACTATTACAGAAGTCTCAACCCCGTCTTGACCAGTTAGAAGCACTTGGTTGTCTCCTAGGTATCTAGCCCTTAAACTGCCCAGTCCTTCCTACAATAATTCTTCACGGACTAACTCCAAAGGCACAAACTCCTCCGTGAACCCGACCCAGCTACCTTCAAGCCACGGTAGTTTAAGTGGTGCAATATTGATAATATGGCCTTTCCACTCTGACTTGCTGACATTTGCCATAGATTGTTCCCCCACCTTCGCTATCCACTTCTTCACAACCTTGGGTTTAAGTTCATGATCCTTGGTTGACTGAGGGACACTGGAAACTGGTTTATGACTTTCGACTTTCCGATATCTCGGGATATCCACAAACAACTTCATAACTCCAATGCGAATGGAATCAAGTTCGAACTCCAATCTGAACACATTCTTAACATCGCAAAAACGCACAAAGCCAAAACGATTCCCCCAACAATTTAACTTTCTGGAGATAACCACTTCTTCCACTCTTCCCTACCTTTGAAATATTTTTCGCATATCTCCTTCACCAAAGTTTTGTGGGAAATGAGAAAAGAAAAAGGTTGTGATGTTCCACGGTTTGAGTTCCTTCCCGCCCTTGTAAAACTCTCGACGATTCTTCATTTTTTCTCATAAAATTCTCTGATGCTCTTTCGGTATGTGTTATCGATCACCCAAATCTGCATAATAGCGAATGTGTTTCATCTCATAGAATAAAAAGACAACAAGTTATGATAAGTATGAGTCTTAATCTTATATTAAGTGTAGATATGAACAATTTGAGTAAAATATAAAAAAAGGACTAACATCTTTATTGTCCTAGTGCATTGGGTTGGAAGTGGTATTATAAATCCTTACATATGGATTGTCGAATGTCTAGTTAGGTTAAATCTCCCTAAAAAATCTAACAAAAAACACTAATTTATTAAATCTTAACTTATTACATAAAATAGTAAATTTTAACCTGGATAAAACAATTACAATCAAATAATATACAATTAAACCACGAGATTACGTAATCTTTCAGTTGAATGATACACACTAGAAAACACTAGAAAATTTTGTTGAGAAAATAAATTAATTTTGTTGAGTGAATTAAGTAGAAACCTAAACTTCTAATACATGTTGTTTAAGTTATCTAACTAAGTTATCATATTATTTTCAAACAAACTACAATTTATAATAATTATCTTGTATTAGTTTGTTGGCATTTTAACTGATGAGATGTTTTCGAAGAATGTGAACCTTGATATTTAAATGCAATGACAAATATTGTGTTATTATAAGTTTGTGTACTCTTTAATTATCTTAGTAATAACAGGTTTAATCGAATTATGAAATTATAAAATATATTTAACTTATTTAATATTTGGATTATGAAAATTATAATTAACATTATAATTCACAATTTATTATAATAATTACAATTACAAACATTATATTATAAAGTGTGTTTGCATATATATATATATATATATATATATATATATATATTCGATAAGTACCATCTTTTAATTAAAACAATTACAACAACTTTAACTAACATTATTTACATGCTAAAAATATTGTTTTATACAACTTGTATATAGTGAACGTTACATTGGTTCACATAAAAATTTCATATTAAACTGTGTGACACAGCTAGATCTATAGTGATACACGAAACTTTTAGACATATATCACATTTATAAATAATACGATATACAAAATAATTGTCACCACATATATGATTTTTTATAATGTCATAGTAAAAATTGTATAGATATTACAATTTTAATATAATATAAAATCAACTAGAGTTATATGATCCTTGTACGATTTCAGTTTTAGTCACACAATACTAAAGTCATATTCCTATATACGACTTCAGTTTTTAGTTATACCTATCAAAAGTCGAAAAATCATCTTATTATAACTATTTTGAAAATTTAAAAAAATGAAGGTGTGAAAAAAGTTTGAATATTGTACCTTTGTTCAATTATTTTTCTGTATAAGCACCATTGTTTCTCTTATGTAATTATCATTATTATCACACTCCTCTAACCACATTAACATGATCAAACGAGTAAAAAGAACAACAAATAATAAAACACAAGAAAAATGAAGCAAAGCAAATATGATTAGTAGGTTATTGATAGTGGCGATAATGATCTATAAAGCTTGTTTTTGACCTATTTGAAACTGCTGTGTAAGGAGGATTTGAGCTTAACTTTCATTAAAGATATTGAAAATTAATTTAGCAATAAATCTAAAATAAGAGTATTTCGGCTGTGAAATATACCTTTAATTGAAAAGAAGAGAGGAAAAAAATTCTCTTCAATTTTTAATAAACTGGACGAAGATTAGCCATGCTTCGACGTGTAATGTAATGATGATAATAAAAATACATGAAAGAAGGGAACCGCTAAACTAGATATACTCAATTTTTGTTTTAGAGGACTGTCACCGAAGAGAGATATTATTAGTAATATGATTTTCTGTGGAAGTATATGTATTGAGAATAAATTTTATATATATATATATATAAACATAGATTGTATTTTTAGTTCTCAAATGCAAATTGAACTTTTAGGAACAATTTATTTCTCCTTGAGGCTCTAAGCTTAAATTTTTGTTGAATTTTGACCTTTTGTCTCTAAATTTAATAATATCAGAATTTTTTTTTATATTGTTCCCTAACTCCATTCCGTTCATAAAACAAAGAGCCGCACTGAACTAATATGATAGGAGAACTAGTAATATAAGGTACTTGTATTTATTAGTGAAGTGAACAACTTCATAACTTACGAGTAAACTTTGTTTTTTGTAAGTTATTCTGGTTTCGAGATAAAATAAAAGGACATATTTCTTTATAATTTTTCTTAGAATATCAGAACCGTCCTTTGACTATAAAGGCATACTTTGTACAAGGAATAATATTTTGTATTTATTCTTTTTTCATGCATATACTGAGATTTTTGGTTTATAATAGAATGTAGAAGTAAATAATATTAAAATTTTTGGATCAAATAATAATTCAATTATTGAAAGTAAATGTATGATACTATTTAGATCATTTTAAAAATTAAAACTAAATGATTATTAAGATATGCAAATAGACAATTAAAAATGTCAGTAATCTTGTGTCCATACTTGTCTCTATAATGTTGGTTATGAAAGTAACACAGTGGTGATATTGATAGTTGTGACAATACAAGAATAAAAATGGTGATAAGAACATGATAGCAGTATTGACAATGATTAATTATAAATATATTAGTGGGATGAGACTAACATTAGTAATAGTGATAGAAGTGATAGGGGTGATGGTATGAGGTGATTATAGTGACTAGATGGCGAAGACCATTACAATTAATAATAAGGGTGGCTGTCGCTGATAAAAAAAAAAATAGTTTGTAATGTTGGCTACCTGGTGTTAATCTATTATCCTGAAAAAATTATAAATAGAAGAGGCCAACAATGGTGGCTAGGTGCTGGTAGAGAAACAATAGAGTCATGCTTCACTTTTATGATTGGATCGATGGATGAACTTGTACAAAAGAAAAAAAAAAGTTAAATATTTTGGATTAAGAACAAGAGAATAAAAAATAAATAAATAATTATATAAGTTTATAAAAAATTTGAAAGTGATTTGGTTAAAATAATAACTTTTAAAAAATTTAAAAAATAATATTATAAATTAACTTTAATTAAATAATAAATTATAATTCTATTATTATTTAAAAATTTTAATAATATTTTTTTCATTTATTATTTATGTTAATTTATGTTTATAATTATCTTATTATTATTTTTATTTTAAAATTTATTATTATTTTTTAAATTTTTAATTTTTATTACTACCTTATTATTATTATTATATTATTATCTATATAATTAATCATATTTATTCTATGATAGCAAAAGTAAAATAAAAATAAATTAAAAAAATCAATTTTAGAAAAAAATACAATATATAATATTTGTAGGTATAATACAATATCAACTGGATAATCGATTATGTTGTTATATGTAGCTATATAATATAGTTTCATATTTAATTATATATTGAATATTATATTATATTTATATATTTATATTTTCATTTTAATCCATTTTAAATGTTATTTCATCACAAAATTTTGTAGCTATGAAAAAGAAGAAAATGTCGTCAAAATTCTATCTTACTTTCTGTTTTTATTGAACTTCTTATTTTCTAATTTGTGTTTTCTGAACTTTTCTTGGCTTAAGAGTTTCCTTGCAAATCTATTATTTGAAACAAACCGAACCATAATGATCACACTTGAAAGCAATCAGATTCCGGACAGTGGGTTCCATAATATTTTGTTCCAAAAAAAAATGTGAATTTAGAAGGGAAAACAATGAAATGATTTTGTTGTGATTTCGAAAATTCTCTCTTGTATATATTCCGAGAGAGGAAGCTAGACTTTGATACGGAAAATCGGTAAAATTTGAGATGAGATCTCCTCGATGATACCATTATATATATATATATATATATATATATATATATATATATATATATATATATATATATATATATATATATATATATATATATATATATTTTTTT
>Ga0099825_1010005_pt1 | contig 10545 bp, 7 predicted proteins | sample SiratroredBW_FD_76838 | JGI IMG/M metagenome (GOLD analysis project Ga0099825, IMG submission 76838) | Root nodule microbial communities of legume samples collected from California, USA - Siratro red BW | ecosystem: Host-associated > Plants > Roots > Nodule | place: USA: California | collected... | reverse complement strand
TTTAATACCAAGATTCATTAAAGTTTTTCAGATTGCGAAAACTATTTTCAAAGGTCTAAATTGGTTAAAATCTTTCAAAGTTCAATTCACCCCCCCTCTTGAACTCAGCCTAAAACGTTTTCACTTAATTAGATACCAATTTAGAATCTAATGACATAAGTCACTAAAATTTTGGTATCTAATGTTACCAATTATTTGACTTAATTGGTCACTAAATTTAATTATTTGTAGTTATTTAGCAACCAAAATTTAATTTGGTGACTATTTTGGTCACAATTAGCAACCATTTCATTTGGTAGCTAAATATTGGTCTCTAAATAGCTTTTTTCTTGTAGTGATTTGAATCCCAAGTTTGAGGAGTATTATCCTCATGCCATACTCTCTAGATGCCTTATTTGCACTATTAGCACTGTGTAGGTGCAACCTGATGGTTTAACCCATGGTTGGGTCAACTAGATGCCTTATGAAGACCATCATCGCACCAGACACATATGCACCGTGTAGGTACATCTAATTAGGTACCTATACACATATGCATCTACAAGAGTGTCTTGTGAGAGTATGGATACGACTAGACCATTCCTCGACCATCCACTTCAGTTGAAGGTGGATCCACAACCACTATCACTATAAGAAAAACTATTATTATCGACGGATAAAAATTTATCAGTAAAATATCATTACGGATGAATTTTAACGACAAAATATTTTGTGATCAATTTACTGATGATTTTAATCCGTTAGTAATTACTGACAAACAAATTTACCTCGTAATCATATGTCGATAAATCGTCAGTCAAGTTAGCAAAGAATTTAATTCGTCGATAATGATAATAAATATAATAATAATAACAACAACAACAATAATAATTATAACAACAACAATAATAATATTAATAACAATATTTATTATAATTGTAATAATAATAATCACATTTTCATAATAAGAAGAATAATAAGCATTATATGACAAAAAAGCTTCTCAAGTCTAGTGGTTATAGATTCTGTTAAGCTCACAATTTTTACAATAACAATAATATTCGTAATATTTATAAAAATTTTGAAAAAACTATTTAAAAACTAACTTGGATACATTTAATCAATTATCTTAAGTTGTTAATCAATTATTCCCATAAAAAAAAGGTGAATTTCACAAAAGTATAATTAATTATTTTCTCTGTCAATCAATTTTTTTATTCTTCAACATTTTTGAAAAAAAAAATTAAGGACATATTAATTGATATTTTAATGTGTTAATCTATTATTCTCATAGATCAATTAAAAACATATTTATTTATTCTCTGTTTTAATCAATTATCAAAACTGATAATCAATTATTCTGATTTGGAAACATATCAAGGCATAGTAATCACTATAAGAAAAAATTAAATTACCGACGAAACCTTATCAACGAAATTTTATCTGTCGGTGAAATATCATTATTAACAGATTTATCGACAGGTAAATCTGTCTGTAATTATCGACGGATTCAAAAATCCTGCCGGTAAATTTACCTACAACCAATTTCGATAAATACGACGGATTTTGAGCGTTTTCGATAGATTTGTCTTGTCAGTAATTTTAGATTTTGTTGTAGTGAATGGATTTCATAAAACCTTAAGCGATTAGAACAAACTTAAAATTTTTTTCAACATGTGTTAACCTTTCAAAACAAGTTTAACAATTGAAGTTAATATTAGATTGTGTACTAAATTGAAATTCCTGTGATTACCTTGTGCACAAGAATCACAAACACATGCAATTAAATTTATAACAAATAATACATCTTCAACGTCATCTTCAAGAATCATCATCAAAATAACTTCTCTAAGATTTGATTTTACTATTTAAGTCCAATACAAAAAACTTATGTTTTACATGATTTGCTGGTTTTTTTAAAAGGACATTTCTTATAAATAAAAACATCTTCATGTTTCACACTTTTTTATAACAAGAACTTAATCAGAACTACAGGGTTGGAGGACTTTGCTGTAACACACATGTAGTATTTTAGTGTTTATAAAATATTATTTAATTCTTTTAAAATATTTTATAATATCTTAAATACTTACATTTTATTTTACCTCTTTAGTTCTTCCTCTATTTATTCAAGTCTTCTTCTTGGAAATCTCTCTTGAAACTTTTGTTTTAGTATTTTTTTTTATATTTTCTTGTCATGCTTCTTATTTGAATCCTTGATTCTTCTTGAAGTTCCTCATCTTCTTCTTCATTAGATTTCTCTCTAATCCTAATCATACAAGATAGGATGGTTAGGTGCATGGACTTACTTAACTGCCTCAATCATGAGTTAGATAAGTGAGTTAATGTGTCTTCTAACTTTACACCATCTCTAACTTCCTAGAAACTACTAAAACATTATAGAAACTTCTATTAAAATATTTTAAAAACTTATAAAATATTTCAATTTATTTTGCTTCATGATTTCCGCTTCAAGCTCTTTAAGTCTCCTCCTTGTGATTCTTTTTTATTTTTCTCACTCTTGTTATTCTTTTCTTCACGTATTTAATTGTGTTTAATTTAGTATTTTTTTTATCGCGGTTGGATCTACTGTAATTCTAGAGTTGTAGTTATAAACCTTATAGAACCACGATTAAATATGTTTTTTCTACTAGTGATTATACAAATATTTTCATTATCATCTACTTTATATAAGTACACTAAGTTACATATCAACATTCTCTTTATCACCCATGTGATAAAGAACATATATATTATTTGACATAGAGTCACTTTTAGCTTTTATGAGGATTTTATTTCTTCCACTCCAAGATAAAACAAAAATAAAAAATAAAAATGTTTCATTATAAAGGAAACTTTTTACTAGAATATGAGTTCTAATCTTTAAATGAAATAGCTTTATACAAGTAAAAATTATACAAATATGATAAAATCTCACTTTTACGTCTATCAAACAATCTACTAGTTTTACAATACTTTAAAGATATAAACACAACATTCAAGAATTGTGATGCAGATATCTAATAAGATTGTTCGTTTGTTTGCATGAGAATGGTACTTCTATATACACATATTGAAAAACTGTTGAATGGTTGCTTTCGTCCCTGTTTTGACCTCCTGCTGCTCCACTTCATGTTCAAATACACTAAAATCATTCTTACCTACACACAATGAACATATTTCGTTTTTCATAGATAACGTCCCTAAGTACGCTCCTAGTGCTCAAATGTTTCCTTACATGTAGCCTGTAACTTTCTAATAGCGGCCTCCTTACCATCAATTATATTGTGTTTACAAAAAATTTGTAACCCTTAAAGTTTATTTACATGAAGATGACTTGTAGAATCCCTCACACTCTCATCTTCTTTTTCAGTTTCCTTTCTTTTTTTACAAAAGATATAGTTTTATTTGAATTGTACCAGAATTATTAAATTTTAAACAATCATACTTTAAATTATAATTTAAAAGAAGTCGTGTACTAATGCGTGACTTCAAATATTTTTAAAAAGGAAGAAGTCAAGCTCTCTCATGCGACTTTTTTTTCTATTTTCTAGCAAAATCATGTTCGCTTTTTCTATTTTTTTTCCCTTTGTTTTCTGTTACCTTTCTAGACGGGGTCAATTGGACATAATAACATTTTAGAGAAGTGTCGTAATGAAGAATAAAATCATAATGTGTGTTTATTTTGATGATTTTCTCGATAATATTCTTTCAATATCGATGTTCACCGGTAGTTTGATAATAAGAAGACACAACACACCCAGTCCACATACTCCCATTAAGAACATAAGTATAAATTACATACTCAATGTTTGTGTTGAATTAGAATTCCATCTTAATCCATTGCAATATCTTGTTGATTATAATGGAAGACAAAACAATTTAACTTGAGTTTATTGACTAAGAGGTCGATATATATATGCTTAGAATAAACTCATGCGAATAAACACAATTTTACTAAAGAAAAAAAAAAAGAAATCGGACATGAAAGTACAATTTCTTTATATTTTTAAGTCGTACTATTGTTTTTAAAATTAATCCATTTCTATAAATTTTTAATGAAACTAAATCATTTTTATAAAAAATAAAAGTTGTCTTTCTAGGGTTAAAACCTTCCTTTAAGAGTCCCTCATTCTCATTATCATCACCACCACACTATAAATTCACCCACAAACAAAGCTTCAAAGTCATCACAACCAAGTATCCTACATTTGTTCCTTCCAGTCTCTATTTCTCTTCCTATTTAAACTTGTCTTCATTTTTCTAGCACAATGACAAACAACTCCAATACAATCTCCCTCTCCCAAGTCTCCATCTGTGGAGACTCAGATTCTGAATCCTCTTGGGAGCACCACACTAGCTCCTCCCATTTACCTTGCCTTCCATCACTACCACCACCCACCACAAACCAACTCTGGCAGAATCTCCCTCTTGACACCCCTCCCTCCAAGAAGCCACGTGGCAGACCCCCAGGCTCCAAGAACAAGCCCAAGTACACCATGCCACAACCTCCCATGAAGATTCTCATCGTTAATGTCACTCCAGGACATGACATCATCGAGACCATTATTGACATCGCTCATCGAACTCATGCCAGCCTCGCCATCCTCAGTGCCTCCGGCAGCATCTCCACCGTCACCCTCACCCATGTCAGCGGTTCCTCCGCCGTCATGCTCCATGGCCCTTTCAACCTGCTCTCCCTCACTGGCTCCTACTTGTACAACAACCAATACACCCTTCTTCCCGGAGCCACCCCTCCTCGTTCCTTACCCTTTGGGATACACCTCTCCACCTCTCATGGTCGAGTCTTCGGTGGCCTCGTCGGTGGTAGAGTCATTGCCGGTGACAATGTCAACTTGACCATCTCTACCTTCAAGAACCCTGAAATTTACAAATATGTTCCTCAAGGTCAAGAAGGGAATAATCATGGTAATAACGTCAACAACGACAAAACTTGTAACCATAACTCTAGTAATTTCAACACAGGTGGCGACTTGTCAATGTTCAACAGTGCTAGCTTCGGAATTCGTGGTGATGAGTGATGTAAAATCGACAACATGGGATTCAAGATACTACCAACGGAATGAAGATCTCTCAAAATGCGCATGTTTTCTCTAATGATTTTTGGGTCTTATTTGAAATCTTTTAGGAAAGTGTTATAGAGTACGTTGTTCTAGTGTGTTTAGGGTTTAGGGTTTTCTTGTGTTTTTATTTTTATTTTTTTTTCTTGAATGAAAAGTTGTTTCCTGCATGCTGGTTTCTGTTTATCTATTTTGAATGAATATCTTCAATGACTTTTTTTTAATCAATTTGTTGATGTGATTTTTCTTGTGTTCAGTTTTGTATAATTTTGTTAGCTCAACAAAGCTGTTTAATTAATGGCAAGATGTATCTATTTACATCATTACGAAATCCTTACTGTATAATCAAATTAATCTTTAACCTACTATGGTGAAATAAAAAAACGATGACAGGAGAATTTTTTTCTTATTACATATCTCCGTACAAGTGCTTATACATCTATTTTATACATTTGACTAATAATAATTCTTCTGGGAAAATGCATCTATAATCTATTTTTGTATGTTAAATAAATAATATTAAATTTATTAATTTATACATTTGACTGATAATAATAAAAAATATAAATTGGTACAAGTACCTTATACCGTACATATATTTTTACGACCATTTACTGTAAGTATATATGATTAAAAGATACTTAAAATAATCTTCAACTTGCATTATTTTATAGAAATGTATGAGTGTGTTTTGTAGTTTAACAATTTTAATAAAATCTAAAATAATGTGAGTTTTCAATTGCCTTTAGTCACACTGCTCATTATACATAGCATTGCACATTGTCTTCTATGCAGGTCAAAGGTCAAACACTTCTATTGAATTAGTTTTTAAACCAATCATGTAAATCAGTTAAAAATTTAATAAAATTAATATTCATAGAATTAATTTTAAGACAGTCAATGTATTTCAAACATGGATGTAAATTCAATTTAATTATAAATTATATATTAATTTAACACGTTTGGAAATGTAATTTAACATATTATTCAAACAGCCAATTTATAAACTTGTGAGAATTCAATCAAAATATACTAGCAGTGCAAAAAAATAAAGTACATTAGAATCTAATTTAAATCACCTAAGGCTACTATATATTTTCCAGATTGTTATGCACAGTAAAAATTACATTAAAACATGTAATGAAAAAAATTTAAACTTATAATTTAAGTAACTTTTTAATTGATTTTTATTATAAAAATTCCATGTGTAATGCCTTTTTACCTCATTCAAGCATGTTAAGTTTTTTTTTTATTATATATTTTATTTTTTATTGTTTTCAAATACGACTTTCATGATAAAAAGTTATTTTTCATTTTATGTAAAAATATAATAATAATATACTATTTATTTAGAGTGTGGTTGGTTTAAAATTTTTGATATAATTGATTTTGAAAATAAATAATTTTAAATGATTGATTTTTACAATATATAAAGATTATTTTTGTTTTGATAAATAATGTAGAGTTGCTTAAATGCAAAATTAATTATATTCGAAAAGTCATATTTTTTATTACTTTTTGTTAGTGCATTCTTCTTCCCCTCATGTGATTCAATGAGAATTACAGATATTTTTTAATGATTGTAACATTGTTTTGACTGAAGTTGATATTCAACGCTTTTCTGAAACAAATAATTAATCCGTGTATATAAATAATGCATCATGCTTAAATAATGATATTTTTGCTATTAAGGTAAAATTCATGTTTGACCAAATATTGTTGAACAAATTGATTTTTGAGATTCAAACGAGCAAGCATTAAACATTTACCAAAAAGGTTTTATATAATTACATGGATAAATAGTAAATTTAATTCTTGAAAGTGGGAAAGATTACTAATTTAATTTTAGAAGATAAAAATTATAAAACATCTTTTAGAAGCACCACATATGTCTTAGTTTGTGATTTTATTGGGTTGGATTGGATCACTATAAGAAAAATTGATTTTAATGGAAATATATTTAGCATTTTTAGCAGTTTTAATCCTTATTGAGTGCATTATCCATGGTTTGATTTTTTCCTAGAAGAATCATCGTCGTTAATAGATTACCGACAATTTTTACTAATATCGGAATAATGATTTTAAGCTCTTGTTATTTTCGGTGGTATTAAACCCCTGTTATTTTCGATGATTTCAAACTCTCGTAACTTCTAGCAGTTTCAAACTCCCATAATCTTTTACAGTTTTAAATCACCGTTATTTTCGACGGTTTGAAACTCCTGTAATTTTCAACAGTTTTAAACCTCCATTATTTTCAACAGTTTCAAAACCCGTAATTTCTAGTATTTTTGAACTCCATTATTTTTGACGATTTCAACTCCATTACCAACAATTTAGTAAATTCATCTCTAATGTTTATTTAGATGAGGTTTATTTATTAATTTTATCAAACAACTTAATAAATCATAAAAAGTAAAAGCTTTAAAATTGGTATTTAGAATAAATCATAAAGAGCAAAGACTATTTGTATTTATAATTGAATCTAACATTCATAATAGTAAAAAAAAAAAAAAAACAATGTCTACAACTTCAAGGTAAAATAATGTAAACTTCAAAATTTAAGTTTTATCATTTGTTTTGAGTCGGAAAATTAAGCATAATGAAAAAACTAAATAACATTATTTTATTATGAATTCTTGATGTTGATAATTTGTTTCTTTATTAGGGACACTTCCTTCATCAGATACATAATATATAAAAAATAATTATAATTAGTAGCATTCAAATTACAATATAAAATATTGTATTAATTTAATCAAGATTTAAATATTACCAATGATGCTTGAAACATAGCAAAGTCACTAAGCAATTCTCTGGGATAATTTTGCACAAATAAATTCGTCACTACCTTAATTTCATTTTGCTTGTGATGTCAATGTAAAAACCTATTTTAAAACACAAAATCAATGAAGTTAGTCAAATTGAATAATATTAAAACTTAAACATTCTTATAGGAATAAAAATATTTAACATGAAAGATTGTTCAATCATGCATGACAAATATTCAGTCATAAAATAAACAAAAATAATTGCTAATCACACTTATCATTTCCTCGTAAAAATAATAAAATAAAAATAATTTGTCTGTTGTTTCCATGTTATTTGCTTTGGAATATAGAACTTTTAACCTTAGTAATTAACCTGTATTTTGTAGTAAATGCAAATAGACATGAAAAAAAACTTTGACTGATCCTAAGAACAATTAGAGGATCTGGAATTCAGGTGACCCACATTATTTATCCATTTTTATCCACATTATTTAAAAGTTGGAAATATCTTGTCATTGGAACTCTTGTAAGAATATGACTATAGGGAACTAAGCTCATTGTTGTTAGGGTTACATGTAATCGATTGAACTCTTATGTAATCAATATTGGTTTTATATATATGACTATAGGGAACTAAGCTCATTGTTGTCTTAAGACCCTTATTCTAAAAACAAGTCTTTTTATGTAATTGGTTGAAAAATTGACAATTAATAAGAATACTTAGGCTCATTCACCTAAGGTATTAGGATTTAGGTATTATTGTGGCTTGACATTGATATTTGTTAAGAAGGAAGGTAATTATTTTTACTCATGAGAGTGAGGTTTGGTAAAGTCTAACCTTAGCAATTTCATCTTATCAATTCTTATCATTTTTCTACATTCCAAGTATTTGAAAAAAAATAAATAAATGTATTTAATTTATTTTTGCACAATTTTATTTTCTCACACATCAATCAAATTAGTTATAATTGTGAGCATTGTCGTGTATTGAACAAGTTTTTTTGGGAGAGAACGATATTTATTAGTTGCAACATTTATGACTAGTGCACTTATAAAAAATAAAAGGCTAACAAGTGTTTGGTGCCTTGCCGGGAACTTGTGTTCCAATTTATATCAATTTTGCATTTATTATTTTTTTGGACTCATTGTTTTATTCTTTTTAATTTTTAATTTCATTTTTATTTTATTTTTGTATATAATTTATTTGAACTAACTTGTGGTTCTAGGTTTTTGTGTGTTCTTTCAAGGTTCCATCCGTACTAGGAGGACATTAGAACCTTTACTTGTAGATGCAGAGATTAAAAGGATTGCATAAAGAATCTTATCTGACACAAGGAGACAGGGAGCTGGAGTTTAGCATGTTGTTCCTCGTTGTCACTGAAGAAGATATGGCTGATGAAAATCAGGATCAGAATCAAAACCAGACTCGTAGGAGAACTATCGAGGACTCAATAATGTACACGAGTCCTTGAGACTTCACTAACATTGTGAGACATACGATGAATGAGAAGATCACTAAGATGAAGCTTGCTCTCTTACAACTTATCAGCTCTCATCAATTTTCAGGCATGGATCATAAAGACTCACATTCTCATCCATACACATTTTATGAGTTGTGTGCTTCAGTTGGGATGATAGGGAATGACGAAGAGGTATTGTTCTTAATATTGTTTCCATTCTTACTATCTGGAAAGGCTAAGGCTTTGCTCCAATCACAGTCTAACCAAAGCCTGACTAGTTGGAAGGATGTGGAGACTAGGTTCTTATCTCAATTTTTCCCGCCATCCAAGAACACTTAAGCGAATGCAGCCATAGCCACTTTTGTGCAAGGAGCTGATGAACCAATATCTTAAGCATGGAAGAATTATAAATTTTTGTTGAGGAAGTGTCCCAACTGTGGTTTGAAGAAGAGATACAAGTGCAAATTTTTTATAATTGGCTGCTATAGACAAAGATGATTATGTGCCACTTTTAGGGGTTCAGTGTTGCTTAAAATTGTAGAATAACCTATCACAATTATTAAATCTATGACTTCTACTCACATATAAAACCAACATGGGAGGGCAGAGGCTTAGAAAAAGGGAGTGCTAGAGTTGAATTATGAATATGCCCTTTTAGCTCATCATAAATTATTGTCTTACAGATCAAGTATGACCATGTTTTATACTTAGTTATTTTTTGCACTTAATCAAAATCATAGATGTTGGGTTTTTCCCTAACAAGTTCCAAGTTCATTTTCTAGATGACTTTAGAAAGAGAGAGATCTATATTGTAAATCCTTCATCATTGTAAAATTATGTCTAGAAACGTGGAGTGAATAGTTTCATTTCACTTGTTTTAGTGTGAACATTGTAAACAAACAACTTATTATTTTATACCCAGAAGATACTTTGTGTATTAAGCTTGTGGACATATTATGTAATTGTGATTAAACTTAGGAGGAATCGGTGTATAGCCTAAGGAGGATTTGTGTACTTAACTTATAGAGACATTATGTATTCAGATAGCCAAGGGTGCCTTTATGTACTCATTGTAAACGAGAAGTGACAATTAAATACTTGTAATCTTTTTTGCTTAGTGAAACTTTTTGTCATTGGAATTGGAGAATTGAACATAGTCCAAGTTGCAATGAACTTATATAAAATTATGTTATCGTGGATCTTTCTATTGCACATTACATTACTTATTGACTATCCCCTTTTGTGAACATGTTTTAT
>Ga0099825_1010000_pt1 | contig 10550 bp, 2 predicted proteins | sample SiratroredBW_FD_76838 | JGI IMG/M metagenome (GOLD analysis project Ga0099825, IMG submission 76838) | Root nodule microbial communities of legume samples collected from California, USA - Siratro red BW | ecosystem: Host-associated > Plants > Roots > Nodule | place: USA: California | collected... | reverse complement strand
AAAAAATGCAGTGGTTGCAAAATAAAGACCGAAGTAGTCACTGAAATGAAAATCGTCACTAAATGAAAACAAAAATTTAGACAACGAATTTAGCGATCATAATTTGATAGTAGTTAAATAGTGACTAAAACAGTGAGCGAATGTGAATTTGTTTTAGCGATCAATTTGGTTTTGGTAGCTAAAACACTAGTAAAAAACTTATTACCAAATTAGCGATCGAATTTAGAGATCAAGTTGTCATGATTGCTAATAATGACTGAAATAGTCACTAATTTTGTGTGGTCGCTAAATGATTATTATGGATATTATTAATATTAATTAAAATAAAAATACCACTAATAACAGTAATAATATGGAAGCTATAAAATGTCATTGAATGTCACAAATCCTAATGTTGTTTACTTCATTTAGACTTCTCAATACATGTGCCTACTTGAGGTTCAAATATTAGTGAATGGTATAATCTAACATGTTTTTCTGTTAAACCTTTTAGACTCATAGTTGTCTACACCAGCTAAAGGCTATAAAGTTCATGTATGATACAATTATACATTTTCTTAGGAAATAAATGATTTTTTCTTTCCATAAATCTGAATTGTCAATATGCTTATGCCTACCTAAGCATCATAGACTAGTGTATGGTATTATTTAGCATAGTAAAAGAAATGTTCATTCCCTAATTCATGTTGATTAAATTTTAAAAAATATTTAAAAGACTTATAAGATTATAAATACCCTAACAATTGTATGAATTATCAATCTTTCCTACTTTTAAACTACATGCAATCCAAATGTTACTGAGACAAAAGTTTCTAAGTGGTGATCCCTGTTAGATTGAGCGTTTACCACTAAGTCAAAAGTTATAGTTAATAGACAGGGTGCAACTCTTTTTACTTAAGAGCATAACAACCCAAGCCTCACAATTGAATTGTGACTGGGCTCACTTAACACAATAATTCAAAGAACTAATATAATAAGATTAAAAAAAAGCACTGAAGGTTCTTTTACTTTGTTAATTGAAACAATTTAATTCAGCTAAGCTAAAAGGAATAAAAAAATGAGTGTGACTTTTTTTAGATTTATTGATTTTATTATGGAATCTATTGACATTAATATGGTTTTCTTTAGTTTTTAATATTTTATTATATTTTTTCAATTTAATTTATAAATAACTTTTATTTTTTGAATTGTTTTTTAACAATGATTTAATATAAAAAACTAAAAAATAGTTAATATAACAATAAGATAAAAAAAGTGATATATTATATTACAACTTTAAAAGTGATGCTTAATTCATTTAATTAATGTAAAATTGAATGCTAAATTAGAATGTAATATATTTCTTAATATTAATTTTGAGAATCAATTTTTAAATTAAAATATTTTTTAGAAAAAAATTGAAAACTAGTGTTTTATAAAAATATTTTTTATTTTTTAAGTTATACCAATTGCAGTCATACCCGATGGTAGTCATGACTCATTGGATATAAAGACAAGGGAGATATTGGGTTTTGGTTTTAATTTTATTAATTGGACTTTTGGGTTACAAATTCCATCCTCACCCAATAAAATCCTAAAACATTTCTAGCATAAGTTGTACCACCTTCCTCACTATCAAAAATATAAGCATCCGCAACTGCCACCTGAGGAACAACTAAACAAAAGCAATGCACCACTGTGATAGATACGGTAGCGAGAGAAGCCCCCGAGACCATGAGAGGAGCCTCTGCGAGTGTTGCGACTGCAAGAGGAACCTCCGCATATGATGTGAACACGAGAGGAGCATCCGCGAGTGTTGCAAACAGAAGAGGTGTCGCGAGTGCCGCCGCTTTGAGGAACTGCAGCGAGGCGAGAGGACTACGTCGCATCGTGGAACTTTGGTAATATATTTTGCCAATTTTCCCACTGGTCTTTTCATTATATTTGCAGTCAGTATATTCCTTTCACTTTTTTACCATGCGATACTTAGATGTAGTTTGGTTATGTTTAATTTTTTTTTTTATTTTTTACCAATTGATTTATTTCCCTTTTGAAAATTTATGGTGTTTATCAGTTTAAGACTGTTATAAATTTACTATTCTTTCAAGCCAAAGTTGTATGTAATTTTGAGACTATGAAATAATGCTAATTACATATATGAAATTTATTTATTATATTGAAATGGAAAATTCTATGTTGGTCTAGTTATTGTGAAATTATAATTCTTCCAATGTTGACAAGGGGAAGATAAAACTTGTTGAAACAGATTCTTTGACAAAGGAATTGTTGGAGACAAACAAATGCTATATTATTGATTGTGGGTTGGAAGTGTTTACATAGATGGGAAGAAACACATCTCTTGATGAGAGAGTGAGCCATATATGAGTGTAGCCTAATATGACTACTTTTAAAGTAAAGTTAGTTAATTATTAAATAATTTATTTTATTGTTATAGTATAAATCTTTACCGTGTCTACAACTTTTTCACTTGCAACAAATTTATAGTGTTTATAAGACTTAATGATTAGTTTATCATTTTTTATTTGTAGGTGGGAGAAAGATTCTTGTGTCATTGTTTAGTATCATAAAAAAAGCATGTCAAGGAGTGGACACTTGAAGAAAAGATGGAGCAAATGGTGAAAGATCATGAGCAAATGATGAAAGATCAAGAGCATATGAAACTCATCTTATAGTACATTCAAGTGAATAATTTGATGATAAGCCTTCAAATCCTACTCTCAATGGACATCATAAAGAAGACCAAATTACAGATGATAGGACAGATGAGGATTAACTATATGATGAATTCTATAATACATTCGACACTTTTCAATTTTCTTATAGTACTTTCATCATGTAATGCTTACACTATTATTTTCTACATTATGTATTGAAATTCATTCTTTATTAGCATGATTAAAATTTGAGTATTTATAAGCATGTCTGAAAATTGTTTATAAGCAGACCAAAATAATATGTAAAAGTAGGTGATAATTTTCTCAAATTTAGCTACCGAAATTTCTTTAATTTTGGCCACCTCATTTATTCATCCAAATTTCTTTCATTTTGGCCAACGGTAATTATTTCATTTAAGCCACCATTTTAGTCACTGAAATTTCTTTTATTTTAGTCACCGAAATTTATTTAACTTTAGACACCGATTTAGTCACCAAAATAATTATTTCAATTTAGCCACTGAAATTTATTTCATTTTAATCACCATTTTGCTATCGAATTAGCCACCGATTTAGCGACTATGTTTTTATAAGATTTTGGTGGCTAAATTAGTCACCAAGAAAAATTAGGATCAATCATTTTGTCATCGATTTAGGGATCAAATATTTAGTGGCTATATTGCGACTATAAAAAAAATTGGTCTCTAAATGTTTAGCGATTAGGATGTTGGTCACTATTCATTTTCAATCGTTATTTTGGTCGTTCACGAGTTTAGCGATCAATTTTAGTTGTCTCTAAAATCTAATTTTTTTTAGTGTACTAAGTTCAAAATTATAATTAAACACAATATAACTTAACTTTAAATCTCATTTATTATATATTAACTTAAATAATAAATATTAATTCAAAATGATAACAAAAATAAATAATAATTAAAAATAAAAATAATTGGAGAATGAAATCAACAAAATATACGACAAAAGCAAAGGTAGTAGAAACAAAGGTGAGGAGACTGATGATTTGAAAGATAATAACAATAGCAACAACATTAGGCACAACAACAACAAGCATTGTGATGGGAACTAAGGAAGGAGTCACGAGTAGAGACACTACCAACAATGGTGACAAGGGTTGACAAGAGCTAGTGCATGGGACACAAACAAATGGACTACCAATAATGGTGTGGAACTAATTGATGATAGTGGTGGCATAGAAATGGGAAAGAAATTGTAAGCAAAAGAATAGAATGAAAATGAGTATACAAGAAAATTTCACATTTTTTGCCTTCATATAAGAGAAACGGTAAAAGTTTTGCGAAAGTATTATCATTATTTATCCTTTTTGGACTTTTTACAATGATTATGTGAATATTTTGTCACGTTTTTTCAAACCTCTTATCCCCATAATGAAAGTTTCTTGAGAATGTAAATCACTAACTCATTGTGAATATCCATATTATTGAAATAATTGTTTCATTTTACCAAATATGTCACATTACTTAGGATTAATTCATGCCTTATGGATAAGTCAAGAAAAATTTGACAATATAGATTAACTTTTAATATTCCTCTATTTTAACCTAAATTTAGGATACAATAAATTAAATAAAAGTAAAAAATTTTACTAAATCCAATAGATATATTGTAAGATTTTATATTTAAGGAAATTTCTAAAATTAAAGATAGTTGATTTAAGCTTTAAGTTAGATAATAATATCACCTCTTATGTGAAAAAACAAAATTATATAGTCAGTGTTTTCGGCATCTTCATGGAATCTCCCATCATGATTGCTACTATTTTGCTTTTGGTAATATCTTTTTGGTAATATATTTTCATTACTATGTTGTTTGGTGAATTCCAATTTGTTTCCTCTTAATTGTTTAAGGATTGAATTGTTGTTCTCTTAAAAAAATTTCAAGAGTTATTTGTTGTTTCATGTTGGTGTGATCCAAGAGTTATCCTTCTTGATTATATTTAGGAGTTAATTTGATTGTATTTCCTATCTTGTATGTGTTTTGTATGTATTAGGTGTATGTAATAAACATATAAAGATAGTAGTTTTAGGTTGTTCTGAAGTTAAATAGCTAAGATTAGATGTATGGTCTGTTGTGATCTAAACCAGCATAAATCTTGTGTAATATTTTCCATCCTTTCTTTATCATTTACATATTGTTATTGTTTTGTTGTTCTTTTGTGTGCAATCTTTGTCAATCTTGATTTCACAACTAATTACATTTAATTTTCTAATAAGACTAGTTTTTTAAAAGAGTTTAAGAAAGGGTAAATCTTTTCAAGAAGTTTTCAAAACCCATTCACCCTTTCCCCTCAATTTAGCTTATCCTCATATTCTTTTCCAACACCTTTCTCTAGAGCTAAACTTTTCTTTCATTTTGTATATCTCCTTTATATCCCATTGAGATAAAGAACCTAAATATTTACTAAGTCAATCCTTATTTTCCCAACTATTGTATATTTCCACTTTCAAACAAAAGGGTTATTTAAGATACAATGATAACTCTCAAAATAGAATATATATATATATATATATATATATATATATATAAAGAGAGAGAAAGAGCCTCTTTGTGAAACTTGCCTTGAAATTGAACTTGAGTTTAGTTGTCATAATGCTTTACCTTCTTGTTCTTTTGATGTTTCTAAAATGGAAGTATTTTTCTAGGTTTTTCACCAAAATTCCTTCCTTGAAAGAGGAACTAAGTATCGAGTTTCTATCTTAAAACTTGGAAAAGTTTAATAACCTTTTTAAGTCTTCCTTTGTCCAAGAGATGCTTGCTTTCACTTTTAAGACTAGTGTTAGAGAAAAGTACAACACCTATGATTTTTTATTAAGTGCTGAAAATGACAAAGAATAAAATATGATCATGCTTTGTTTGTAAGACACAAGTTTTGTTTAAACAATGAATCATGAAAGACACAAGTGTTTCGTCTATTAGGTGATATAACACTATGCAATGTTGCTTTTATGTTTGATAAACATTTATATGCTCAGATGATATGCATATAGTCTTAAGCTAACATCATACTTCACGAATGTATATATGCTTATTATACATTATAATAAATGTTCATTCTTTAGATCTGACCAAAAGTATTTGCTTAAAGCTTCTATCACATCAATGATATCATGTAACTCAAGCAAAAGTTGTTTTGCTTCACCAACTTTGCAGCACTTACTTTGTCAACTTTGGAAAGAACTGTATGCTCTATACGAATTTTCACTTTACTTTGTTTCAAGTAAAGGATCTCTTATTAAGGTTAGATAATCCCAACTAGCTATTGTGATTTTGCTTAAAGAGGAGAAGTGTATTTAATGCATGGATGTACTACACTGCTTAAATGCAAGAAAAACATTCAAGTGTGTTTGAAATTAACGCTATGACCAAAAAAGGATTTGCAATGACTCTTTTTCTTCAACGCCCATATAAATTTATCCATCAAAAAGAAAAGTACAAGTGTTTGAATTGCAAAAGTTTTGAATCATTGTCAAAAAAATTTGGAGCGCTAAATAGCTTTGTAAGAACATTATTGTGTTCATTTAGCAAACAATAAAGAATATGTAATCTTGAAAACATCAAAAGGTGCAACCTATCTCTAATAAGCAACCCCTGTGATATTTTGATCACACCGCATACAATTCCTTTGTCGTAAGCTAGGAGTGACTTATTGTTTAAAGAATACTCGTATAAGAAGGGAGTGATTTATTGTTGAAAGAATAATCATTTTAATCAAGATTGACTTGTTGTAAAAAAAATAATATACTCGTACAAGTTAGTCAAGAGTGACTACAAGACAAAAGAATATTGTTGTATCTTGCAGCGTTAGTTTGCTAGTGGAACTCAAATAGTTGTTTAAGAACAGGATGTAGTATGTTCTATCAGATAAATCAGTATAAAAACATCTTCAATAGTTTCTTCCCCCTCTTATCTTGGTATATGACGTGTTAAATCTGTTGCACTAACTTAGGAGAAGTTTTAAGACTCAATTTGTAAAAAATTTTATCCGTTCATCTGACTAACAAAATCTATCATTTATTTGTATTTATTCAGACGATATTTGCAAAAAACTGTCAAAAATTTTCAAAACACAATTCAATCTTTCTTTTGTGTTTTTCTATATTTTTTTTTACAACTAGCATCACTTAATAAATTTTTCTGTAAAAACAACAAAGTATTTGTTAACAATTTAACCATCTATTCTTAACATATTCTTAACATAGTCATGTGTCACTTCATGCATATGTTATTTTTATGCATTTATAGATCTTAACATGCATCTATTCGGATTTTACTAGAACTTTTACTTGTGTTTTATTAACAACTTTAGATTGATCCAATATTATATTTTGTTTATATCTAATACATGATTTACATTAAGCAATTTATATTAAACAAACTAAATTTATCTTCTTTCTTATGATAGGAAAATTTGATTCAAGACTTGTTTTACAATAATTTGGCTATTTTTTTTTTTTTTTACCTTGAGACACTTAGGTTAATCATTATCTATTAAAGGCTAAAACAATTATATAAGATCTCTATTAAATGAGATCTCATAACTCATTCTTTCTATTTTCGTTATTTTTTTATGATTTAAACATTGAACAGTTTTATGTATGTATATCCATATTTAGAAACTTCATTTCCAGGAAATATATGAGAAATCACAATTCCAATAATTATGAACTTCTTTATTTATATATAAATTAAAGTACTTAATTTCTTACTCATGAAACTTTTTCTTTGCACATAAATCTTGAACTCATTTACAGTTATAAATTAAATTATATTGTAAATAATAAACATACAACACATGATTCACAGTAAACTCGAATCTTTATACTTTCCACTTTCTCAAAGGCTCAACAAGCAATCACACGTGACAGATCAGGGCCATTTCGCGCATTTCATGGTACTCAGTTTTGACATCATGTGCCGTCCAATTTTATGGTTTTAATGCTTTCACTTTTTAAACTAAAGCTGGAATCAAATCTTCTTTCTTTCTGCTATTTTACAGTTTTCTAAATTAAAAAATAATCACATTAACAGTCAAAAATTGTTTTGGTATGTCTTTCACTGTTTTTGTTTCGAATTTAATCGAAAAACATCATGGGAAGATTGTTTGTATATTGTCATTAAATTATAACATATCACCGTGTACGTAAGTTTCTTGATAATTGCTTCACATTTATTTTATCAGTTAATAGTACAAAAACCTTTAGCTTGAAGACTCTTTTTATTGAAAGAGTACTTTTAAAAATTATACAAATTAGGCTGTAAAAAATTAAAGTATTGAGATTAACAAGTAAAACATATGTAATAAAAATTAATGTGATAGAAAAATGAATAATATATACATTTCCCTTTGAAAAGGATTTTCAATTTAATAAAAATCATCACGATATAATATTGATTTTAATATAATTAATTTAAAAAGTTATACTATCAAAAATGATTTCTGATACAGCATAGACCTTCATATAGTTGGCGTCAACAGAATTTAAATATAATATTTAAATTATATTACGAAAAATTGAGTAAGAAAAATGCAAGTCTAAATTAATATTACAAATCTAATTTTCACGCATTCTAAATATATATATATATATATAATTGGAAAAACTGCATCAATTTTAATAAAGTTTATTATATACAAAAATTTAAATCAAATTCTCTATCACAAATTATTATACCTAATAATTTTTTATTTATGTGTTACAAAACCACATCATAATATTTTACCGAAAATACATTTGGATTAAGTTCTTAGTTTTTATTATTATTTTGAGTTGTCACATGCTTCGAACTTTCTATATATACCCATCGAACAGCTTCTCTTATCCCCTTTTCTCTCTCTCTCTACTCGTCCGTTTCCTTTTCATTTTCCAACGAAATGGATGCCAAGTTGGGCGGCGGCGCCGGCGTTATGGCGGCGACCTTGGACGAATTCAAGTGGATCTCCTTTATGTTCGATCACGACATAAACGACGACGTCAAACCCTGCAAGCTCGATGCCTTCAACGATGCTTTCCAAAATCTGGTTAGTGCTCTCTCGTCACTCTTTCTCAAACGCTACACTCACAAACTCACTCTTCTTCTCTCACCTTCTATTCTAACCTTTTTTACGCTCCAAGTTATGTTTTTCGCTTAGCACTTCATTGCACTGTTCAGTTTATCAGAGCTAAAACTAACACAGCTTCTATAAGTAACAAAAGCAACGTATATTGTTTATATTTTAAAGATGGTTTTTCTTTATTTGCTGGTGGAAAATTTTCAGCACATATAAATTAAAGTACAACAATAATTATTGGATAGAACTATATTTTTAGGTAATAAGAAAGTTTTATTTTAAGAATCTATTTTGTCCTTTGACGTATCTTCACTTTAACTTCATTTTTTTGTTCATGGTGACATTGAGATGAAATTAACAAATAATAATTATATTGTTCATACAAAGTATAATCGAAAAACTTAAATTACTTTTAGTAGAATCAAATATTTATGAAGATATTGTATGAAAAAGATTTGAATCCAGGTAAATGAGTTAATAATTTGGTAACTAGGAAATTCTTACGCATCACAAAAATACATAACTTTGTGCTGTTCAAATAAATGAAAAACACAATCTTTAATTGTGGGAAGAGAGATGGTGTTGAAAGGACGAAACCTGGTTGGAGTAGAATTATTAGCTTGTGTATTCAAAACATAACAAGGAAAAGAGATTATTTATAGACACCAGTTGAAGTAAAAGCAAGTAGAAAAGGTGAAGGCCACGTCAGCAGGAATTATTTTGTGAACAAGATATGCTGCTTCATTATTAGTAGCTTTTCTTCAGAATCAGAACTAGGCATACTTCTGTGTTCGTTGGCTCTACATTTCTTTTTCTATTTTTAACCCTTTATGTGAAAATTGAAACTAATAACCATCCACTTTTAGAAGTGCTGTATTTTTATTTGTCACCAGTCTTCACAATTTTAGTTTTATTTTTTATTTTAAATATTTTACACACTGGACATAATTTATAGAGGAGGTTACTGTTAGGAATTAAAAGTTAAAACTAATTTTGGTATAAATGAAAAAACATGGATTATATATTTTTTTCTTATTTATGTATTATACTTTTATAAGAAGGGAAGGCAATAGACAAATATATAGAAATCAAACCAGTAAAAGGATGTTTTATGTACAGTTTTCAGATGGCTGTACACTTTTGTGTTTTTTTTTTTTTATTTTATTTTTTCAGTATTGAGTGGTTGGTACGGAAATTACGATGATTTAACTTCCAGGAAATCAAATTGTGATGATAATTAAAAGGAGTTCAAATTTAAAAGTTTGTATCAAAATATTTAATGTTAATAATATATTTTTATTTTGATTTAATATTTTCTTACACATTCTTTAATTATTATTACCTAGAAAATACATCATATTCTAAATAATTTATTTTAGTGCAGATGATATATATTTATACCATAACACTCAACTAATTATTTAAACATCTCATAGCATTACATTCTAGTTTCAGAATTACCATTGTCATAAAATTTATTAATTTTTTAAAATCTTAAATTATCTTGAGTCGATCATTCTCAATCAATTAAGAACCCTAAGCCCATTTTTTTTTTACAATTGCCCACACCCTCTTTCTATCCTAGACTCCACAACGAACATCTCTAACTTGTCATGTAGAGCAGTTTAAAAAGGGAAGTGACTTTTCCCTTAACCTTCCTTCAAAGAGGAAAAGAAGGAAGAACAAATCTTGAATGAAAAATTAGTCACGACTTTGTTTCGCTTTTTTTTTTTTTTTTTTTTTTTAATTTTTTAAATTGGGGTTAAAATTTATATAATTATTTAACTGGAACATGGTTTTTTTTTTTT
>Ga0099825_1009997_pt1 | contig 10553 bp, 3 predicted proteins | sample SiratroredBW_FD_76838 | JGI IMG/M metagenome (GOLD analysis project Ga0099825, IMG submission 76838) | Root nodule microbial communities of legume samples collected from California, USA - Siratro red BW | ecosystem: Host-associated > Plants > Roots > Nodule | place: USA: California | collected... | reverse complement strand
ATATCTAACATTTTCATGAAAAAATTTCAATAAATACAAATATTTTATGCTCATCATCCTAATTATAAAATATGTTAATTTAGTTAAATACAAATCCAATATAAGAAAACAACTATATATTAATATTTTGACATTCAATAAATAAATGGTAAATAAATTTTAAACAACCTTTAAACATACAAGTCCTATGACTGTATTTGCCAAAATCTTACATTCGTATTAGATTATAAATATAATTTTTTTATTTGATTTTAATATATAAAATATCGAGTACAAGACAGTTCAAATATTAAAATATCATACACAAAAAGACTCATTCTTTTGGGTTTTTCTGAATAAAGGCTAGTATCTAAATCTATACGTATTTAATATATGATTATCTTCCTTATTGTGTTTTTTTATACATCTAAATTTAATTTCTATGCCTGTTTTTTCATTTAAATAACCAATTAATTGCTATTGATTTCTTGTACTTCACAAAAACAAATCAATGGGTAACCTTCTCAAAATCTCTCAAAATATTAAAATTTATTTAAGAAATAAGACCTCTTTAAACATGTATTTTCCATGCATTCGAATCTAATCACATGATTGTTTGTCAACCATTGCCCCATTAATAGAACGCAAAAATTTAAGACTTTAATGGTTTCCAAAATTAGTGAGTTGGTTTATAACTGGAAGATATTTAATAAATAACTAAATTTTGTAAAATAATGTTGAAACTAATAACTAAAGACGCTAATTTGGTTGATTACTCTCATTTAATAAAATAATGTTAAAAAAAACAAAACTATAGGTTGGCTTGGTTTCTTACGTGTTTGGGCTATTGGCCAAAGTTGTGAATCAGTAGTCAGAAATGTGGATGAAAAGTTGCAAACACTAAATTTTAAATTGCCTGAGACGTAGACCATAAGTGACACTTTTCACACTTATGTATCATGTGTTCTCTCCAAAAGATAAATATTTTATTATATATAATATATAAATTATATAACTTTAATCTTTAACGTAATATTGATTTCATTTACAGTTTTTTTCTTCTTTAATTTTGAGTTTTATATTTTTATTTGTGACTGACTCATTTAAAAACTTTTGTTTTGGACCCATAAAATTACTATCTCCACCGTCCTTCTGTGGACCACTTACAAATCATGCATCTCTGGACAACGGCAAGAACCTCCTAAACTAAGTCATCTGTGTATGTTCTAGCTAATATCTGATTATCTCTAGAGTACAAGCGTTTGTTCATGATAATCAGAATAATTATATCTTTCCTGATTGAAATCTGGAATTCATAATGAGAAAGCTTTAATCCAAGACCTTATACCTGGAATAAGGTTGCAAACTCAACACGGACAGATTCACTACTTTCTTTGTCACGCCATTTCGAGCAAGAGATGAAATGTTGGTCACTTGGAAAAGAAAAAAAATCTTAAAGAAGATATTGTTTGTTGTTTAAAGTAATTAATAAGGGCTTAGAGATTAATAAAGACTTTAAGAAAGATTCAAATTGTTAGTTGTTTGAGGAACATTTTTATTGTTTCAAAGCAACTCTTACTAATATAGTTTCTTAACTTTAGTAATCTTTCAATTCAACTTCCAAACAAAACAATATATAATTAGCATTAATATACTAGTATGAGTAGTAAATATTAAAGGAAATAAAGTACATACAATTCATAATGTTCTGCATGTATTAATATTGTAATTATAAAATTTAACGAATTATTTACCATCATGTTCTTCTTGTTTAGGAAAAGGTTGGACTCCTGTAGAAAAGGTAGGATTGAGGAAGACATTTGGCTTAGTACAAATGTTCTAAAAGAATGTGACTTTTGGTATGGTAGGAAGCAATTTATTCTCTCCTTTAATTTCGTATTTTCTTCAATTAAGTTTGATATAAGACGTCTCATGTGTCCGTAATTCCACATGGTATCGGTATTTACTCTATTTTGTCAATCCTATTTTTCCATTTTTGTTATAATTATTGTCTTAAGCAGAATCCGATTACCCAAATCAACATCACCTCATAGTGTGGTAAAGTCTAATAATAAAGTTAATTTTTTTAAAAAAATTGTACATGCAACAACAATCAGATCAATAATCATTGTTGAAAATTATCCAAAATAAGCTTTTAGAAACTCAGTCATGCACATCCGGTAAAGTTGGATCCATAATTGTGTCATTGAACATATATAACAGTTAGAAGATGAATTTGGCATTTCTAGTGCATTGGATGTGAAATTTATGGCTACTATTTAGCTATGGAACAAATGAAAATTAGATAATAGAAGAGGTTGAGATTAAAATGTGATTCTAAGATTGTATGAGAAGCCTTTTTCAAGGTATATAATATATTTTATTAATAAAAATTAATATCAAATGGAGGTATGTTGGGAATAGTGGTGTTAAACTAACTTAAAGGTGATGACTCGTGTATTTAAATTTGGTCTATTATGCATGCTATTTTTAAGAGAATAAAGAAATGTGTAAATATTTTTGCTAATTATAAGTTAATTGATAGACAATTTTTTTCATTTGATGTCATCTCTTTTTATATAATGAATAACATTGTCAGAAATAGATATGAATTATTTAGATATAGGTTTGTTTAGTTTACATGAATTTTGTTCTGGTTTCCTCTTATATTTTTTAATTTATTTTTATATAATTTCTTATACCATAAATTATAGTTAAATTATGTCGTACCAACTCAATTGAATGTCATATTTTTATAATAATACTCAACATATGAATTTTTACTTAAAAAAGGTCATCTAAAGGGATATAATAGGTAAATAACTTGTAAATACTTTTAGTATTCTTGTAATTTTTAATACTCCTTAATATATATATATATATATATTAAACTACTCAATATCGTCAGTTAATAGTTATTTTATCTATTTCATAACTTTGAAAATGCAATTGGCTCTTCAATAAAATACAATCACGGAAATTTTTTTTCTTTTATTCTCCATGTGTACTTTCTCCCATTCCACAACAATAAACTAATTAATGGCCTCCTTGAACCTATTTTAGTCATGTGTCATCTTCCTAAATTACATTACATAATTACACCATATTATGCTTGAGGGTGTCTTCACTATATAGTTCCATGATTTCCAAAGTATAACTACAACACTTTGCAAGTATCCTCTACCTAACTAATCAAATATATCATTATTCCTTTTCAGTATCTCTATACTCAAATACTCTTAAAGCTTGTATAAATGTATATATATAGCACATATATCTATTTGCATGACTGAGACAGCATAATGCTTGCGCTTTCAGTTATCTCAGCTCTATTCCTCTTCATCTCCCTCCCTCCTTCAACATCTAGCCTCACTCCAAACAGCATTGGCCTTTCATCTTCTTCCTTCTCTTTTGCATGTGATGATGAGTATTTGGCCACCAAATCTAGCAGTTCCTTGCACTTTCTTTTCATGCTTCTGAGCTCAGAGTTCAGCACTCCATTCTCCTTCTTAAGCCTCTTATTTTCATCCACCAGAGTGGTGTAGCCAGAAGATGATGAGGTTGATGAGGACCTTTGATCTTCATCAGAATCTTGAGCTGTGCCTTGGTTTGGTGCATTAGCTTGTTGCTTGTTGCTCCAAGCTTTTCTTCGCCGAATCTCATACAGCTGTTCTCTTTCACCTTTCTTGAACCTCTCATTGAAAAACTCCCATCTACTTGTTGCAACTTTACGAAAGCCCTACAATTTGCATGCATCAAATGCTTTGTTAGTTTTGGTGTCAACTTTCAAAGGAAAATGTGTGGTTAATGTATGGACCGATATCCAAATCAGAGATGTGCAGAAGAAGCTATAATAATTTATGCACCAACAGAAGTAGGTCAAAACACATACATTGAATTTCATCATTTGTAGGTAAACCTTATAACTTGTCAACTAATTTTTTGGCAAGAAACTAATTATGAAATGAAGTTAGCAAAGTTTATCATCCCTTTATGAATAAATTTTCTTAAAAAATATTTTATGATGTTTTTATTGTTGTTGTTATTTTAAGGAGGTATAGTATAGAAAAAATGTTACTAAGTCATGCACGGCTTCACGCCCACTAAAGTTGAATTTTGTTAATGTTTGTCTTGAAAGTTTGATGAGTAGGTATGAGCTCTGACCAGACACATCAAATCAATATATGTTTGCCGTAAACAGGGTAAGAATTCAAAACAAACAAACAAACATAGCACATAGCAGTATGAACAAAGTCATCACATTCAAACAAAGTCATCACATTCATATCAGATTTATTATACTGTTTAATGTTCATGTTCATTCAATGATTTTGTTCTTTTCTAGAAGACTTTGCACAAAAACAGCCATACATGAAACAATTATATTATTTTTACATATATATTTATTTATTTTCATTCTTTTATTTTATTTTATCTTTTTTTTCTCAATTGTTAAAGTTGTTATAAAGAATGGAATTATTTTGTAACGAAAATTTTCCACTATTAAAGGACAAAAATAAAATATCTTCTTTCCATCTAGTCTTAATTCAACGAGAAACTTAACATCCAGTTCTTCCTTCCTTCGTAATAAATGAAGAATAGTACAACTAATTAAAGCCTAAGCTAAGTCAAACAAATTTCGGTAACCAGTTCCATCAACACAAGAAAACTTTTTTCTTTTTCTTTCTCAAGAAAACCTACTTGCCAAAAATGTCCTTTTCTTTTCTTGTTATTGGCAAAATTTTCAATTCATTAAAAGCAACAACATACACATGTTTAAAGTGAGATAAATTGAGCTCTATTTACCATAAATTTAACTTTAAACTTTACAATTCACTCTAAATTAATGTTCCTCTTCTCACTTCACTTTTGTTTTATATAAGAAGATAATTAATACTTTTTATTACACACCTAACTATTTTTTTTTTCTCACTTGATCAACTCGTTGAGAAATAAAATAATATCTCTGTTCACCCCTTCATATCCAATTCGAAAATCGACCCTAATCTTTATTTCATAACGTAATTTTTAATTAAGGTCAAGATGTTAAAATATAGTAAAACTAAACCACCAAGTAAATGGTGTAATCAATTTTTGTGGTGAATCTGTGTTTTGCTATATCTTCTCAAATCATCAAAACTTACAACACGACATCAAATAAAAAAAAAACTAAAATAATGTAATTACGAATTATATGGGAGTGAGTTAATTCATGGTGTTACGTACGTAAGTATTAAGCTGGCGTACGAAGCTAGAGAAGTTGCTGTGCTTGAAAAGTGTTGGGAGGAGATCACGAGCAAACTCCGCCGGCTGCCACACCACGAACGCCGTCCCGTCGGCATTCCACGACACGACGTCGTCGGTGGCCGGATCCTCCACAAGCATGTAGGTCTTCAACAAAAACGGTGGTGGAGTGCACTTCCTTCCACCTTCCAACACCAACCCTTTATCACTTGATGCTTCCATTTTATTTTACTTTCTTCAATATTTGGCTAAAAGAAAAATTGGCTTGTTTTGTGAAGAAGAAGAAAAAGAGGAAGAAGAGAAGGATGATGAATCAATAAGAGGAGAAGAGAAGAAGGGCAGTTAAGAACTCCCAACCCCAACAATAGAAACCCAACACGACTCCACAGTTCATGAGAATTGCAAGAGCTTGATTGATTTTTTTCCCTCTTTCTCTCCCTAGCTAGCAAGCTTTCTCACAATGAATAAATAGTTGAAACGTAAGAACTAAGCCTACCCTATTTCTTTATACATTTATAGGGACATATGAGCCTTCATGGCATGCACATTCTTTTACCTTATAGTTAAAAATAATGCACAACCAATAATACGATTACATATATCCCTTTTAAATGTAAAGCAACTTGACTAAGTTGATTAAACAAATGAGAAAAACAGCACCCCATTATAAAAGGCGTTGTTAAAATTTTGAATGGAGGATTGGAGAAGATGAACTTTGCACGTGGGAGTGTTTGGTGGGATTGTCTCAATATGTACCATTTTTTCTACGAAAAATAATGTTAGTTTATGCGATTTAGGTGTGCTGATTCTTTCTTTCTCCATTATTTATTTCTAGTATATGTTGGTTCATTATTATTATGTGTCTTTCGTGCAAATTCCTCCACACTGGCAGTTGGGTACTCGGGTTTGATTTCTTCATCCAAATGCTTTTGAGGGTTTTCCACGAAAGGAAGCGACTTGGTTTGACTTTGTGGGCAATTCCCGAACCAAATTTTCTTCCATTCATATCTGATATAAAGCTATAACCGCGTGCAGAACAAAATTACATTGACTGTGACATGACACAATATTAAATTTGAATATGGTGACGTTCTTTTTGGTTTCATATATAGAAAACTTCCAAGGCACAAGATTCATCTTCATGCTTTCTGTCCCTCTCCCTAGATCTCTATCATACATGGATATCAACTTACTAAATTGCGTGCAGGAAGAACTTTTATTTTCTGAGTTACTAAGTCTACTCTCATACGGAACTGTTTAATATAGATATCATTTTGAAAATAATTACTTTAGATATGACTTTGAAACTTGTTATTATTTTTATCTTACATGACAACTGTAATAACTAAATTATTGTGTAAGAGAAAGTCGTTATCGGTATATTTGAATTAAATTCTTACTTTATTTGTAAAAATAAGGGTCAAAGTGTACATTTCAGGGTGTTTCATAAAAAATTTCTTGAAATTTTAGCGAAAATAATAAATGTTATTCCCAAATAAACTTTCAAAGATTCAAACACTCAAGATTTCTTTATATTCGCGAAGTTAAAAGGTCGTGTCAACAAAGTATATTGTTTGATTACTTCAAATTTTGGCATAACAGTTTGTAAAATGTTTTTAAAAGTTAATTTATACTTTAAGTATGCCAAAAAAAGTAATAATTTATAATAATGTTACACTTTTATTCTTAAAAGGATTATGATGTATTCATAATCCCCTCAACTATTTTTATTAATTTCTTTTATCAAATAATTTAATTTATATTTTAGTTTAATATTTTATTATTAAAAACTAGTTAATTATTTAAGAAAAAGGTTCTTGTCAAACTTTCTTTTTCTTTCTTAAAACAATATCTATCTCAAAACCAATCAATTTCAGTGCAGACAAAATAGTACTGAATAGAGTAGCTTTTTGCAGCAATTGGTTTGGCCACGGACCATTAAGTAGGAAACAAAGCAATTGGTTTGGTCAATAATTGATTGGAAGGAGGCAACCCCGAAAAGAAAAAACTATGATTCATGTTCTTATAATAACATTTTCAGTTTTTCCATCCTTCATCAGTACTCAGCAGTCAAAACAGTTATCATTAAACACTATGAGAATTAGTATCAGAAAAAACATAATGCATAGAGCCATGAAAAGATTACTTCTGCATAAACAAACCTCTCTAACTATATAGAACTATACCATTGTCTTGACCCTCCCTTTTCAACCCTTTACAATTTCTCTCCCATTTTCTGGATTACACATTCACTATCTACTTAACTGCATATATATTTTAACTGTATAAAATTAGAATCCCCTAATATTGCATAACCATAAGTTTGGAGTCTACAAACACTGCAGAAGCTATTGGCGTGACGCACAAGCAAGCTATATTGATATGCTATGCTCAGTCTCAAATGTAGAATCACCTAATCTTCAATGGCTACTATATATCCCTTACTCAATATATAAACCAGAAAAAAGAACAGTGTCTCCATTAGTTGCCCACCTTGGACTATATGTGCTTAAATTCCTTTACACATGCTTCTCTTCCACATTGTCAAATACACTTTTCATAGTGATATTTATTATAAACCAACATATAAGCATAGCTTCAGCAGTGCAATTTCTCATGACAGGTAGGCTCAGAACAACCTTACCCCCATTTTTATTTAAGTTCACATCCATATACTTTTGTTATGAACTTCTATATCTCTCATAATTTTGTTGAATTTCTATATTTCATATTTTCCTCTGAGTTGAATTATCTATTGAAATAACGATGACAATAAATTTTGAATTAGTATACCAAATATGTTTTTAAAAAGAAAGGTAGGTTAATAATGGATACATTTAAATACTATGTCTTTTTTTGTCAAAATTCTCCTAGATATGCAATGTTTTGCACTATTATAATTTATATCTAATAATGAGAATAATTCTTTTCACATATGTAAGATCATACTAATTACAATCATCATAAAGCATATTAAGATATTTTTACAGCACTGTTTAAGTGTCAATAGTAAAGAAATACTAGGAGCAATCTCTAATGCCATTGTAATAACTTACAACTAAAATAAAAGTGAAAATAGAAACAATGATAATAGATAATAATGTAATTTTATTAAAAAAAGAAAATTAAAATATATTTATCTTTAAATTCAATGAGAAAGCAGTAACATATGCTATCTTGAAAATAAGAAAATATAATTACTGATTTCTCCCTTTTAAGCTTCTCTGAAGCACTAAAACAATATGAAAAGGAAAGTGATTTTAGTTACTAATAAAAACATCGTGCCTCTTTTATAAATAAATAGAAAATTAAGCTTTAAAGTAAAACTTTTCTCATGTGAGACTTCTCTTCTCATATTCTCTCACTTGAAAATTTTAATTAAATTAATCAAACATTTACACCATGCTTTATTCTTTGCTTCTCATGTTGCTTATTTTTATTTTTTTTAGCTATAGTAGGATTCAACTTATATAAACTTGTTAGTGTTAACCGATTTTGTTCTAACATTTTCTAGGTTTTCGTTGATGTGAATCTTTTACATATCCACACTTCCTTCCTCTACTACTTCTCAAACAAAGTGGTAGTGTATACCTATGTGTTTTGTCTTTGAACAAAAGACATGATTTCTTTAAATGTGTAAGACATTCTAACTGTCATGATAAGTACCATTTTTTAGTGTTTTTATACATTATAAATTTGAGTATTTGTGGGCTTAAGTGATCGTTAAGATAATAATCATCTCTGAATTGAAAGTTTTCGGATTTACTTTGTTAATTTGAGTCATGAGTCAAGAGAAGACATTTGATCTTAATTATTTTGAATTTCAGGTGATAAGAAGGTGATAAGAATGAAGGAAACTAGAGCTTAGAAGTTGCATGAGAAGAAAAAATAGAAAAGATTTGAAAAGAAGAGTTGTTCAAGCGGCAGAGGAAAATTCGCCAAGGCGACATTGGAGCGAGACAATCTCTCCCGAGCGAGGATGGTTTCGCCTGGGCGAGATTAGTCCAGAGAGTACATCAAATTTGTGCTGAAGCGAGATGTTTTCGCCCTAGCGAAAAGTCACTTATCCTGAACCCAAAAGAACGCGTTTAAAAGAAGATTTTAGGGTTTTAGAAGGGGGATCTGGATTTGGAGGAACGAGAGAGCCGTCAAGAACAAGAACTATTGAGGATTCCTGCTCTTCTTTGCAATCTTTCTTCTTTGAAGTGTAATGGCTACCATGAGTAGCTAAGTTCCGCATCTTTGGGATTGAATGTAACCTCTTGAACTCATTTGTATTTTAGTGATTTTAAATATAATATTCAGTTTCTACTCCGTTGGTAGTTTCATCTTGTACTTAATGCTAGATTTTATCTGATCAATAAAGTCTTGATTTTGATTCTTAAACTTAACTGGAAAGTACTTTTGAGTTTCCGACCTAGATGAAAATACTCAATATATTAGAATACTAGGAATAGGTTTCGATGTATTGATTGCGTATAACATCCATTCTTAATGCTGAGTAATTTACTAAATAGTTGAGGAATCAGTGTGTAGGAATTTTCCTTATGAATTTCATATCAGAGGAATCGATGTGAATGATTTTTATATGTGCATCAATTGTGAGTAGTTACAAATATTGTATTTTATTATCAAATCCAAAATATGAATGAGGGAAAGAGATGAAGTTCAATCCTAAAGTTCTTTTAGATCTTGCAAACTCCTTTTTATAATTGTTACCTATTTTTAATTGTTCTTTTACGTTTCTTAACTCAAATTATTATCAAGTCATCGTGAAACTGTTATTTGCTTAGGGAGTAGTGACGCTAAATTCTAAAACAAAATTGTTCTCTGTGGGATCGACATCCTTACTTTATAAATCTATATTACTTGTGACTCGGTACACTTGCCGAATAAAAGTCTTAACATGTCACAATACACAACAATTTTTAATTGCCTCTATTAACAGATAGCTTTCTTGTAGTTTGGGTAGCTACCATGTATTCAACTTAGCATAACAACTTTGATTGTTGTCAATCTAACAATTAACAAGAATATCTCACTAAAGTTAATGTCTTTTTTCTAAGCATGTAACTCTTCACCAATTTAGGGTGATATCATTCCACTTTATCATTGTCATCTCGTTTGATCTCATATACCAATATGCAACTAATGATTTTTTGACCATTTAGAAACTCAACAAGTTTCCATGTTTTAAAACCAAGCGCCGCACCATGCCACACCACTTCTCTCATTGCAACACAAATCAAAGAACGAGAGAGACTTCTTAATAAACACTCATCTCTAAAACCCTTTCCCTCTCTTCTTCCTTTTCGATCTTCCTTCTTCGT
>Ga0099825_1009996_pt1 | contig 10553 bp, 6 predicted proteins | sample SiratroredBW_FD_76838 | JGI IMG/M metagenome (GOLD analysis project Ga0099825, IMG submission 76838) | Root nodule microbial communities of legume samples collected from California, USA - Siratro red BW | ecosystem: Host-associated > Plants > Roots > Nodule | place: USA: California | collected... | reverse complement strand
TTTGTTTGAAAAATAAAAAAAAAAAAATAAAAAAAAAAAAAAAAAATAAAAACAAAAAAAAAAAAAAAAAAAAAAAAAAAAAAAAAAAAAAAAAAAAAAAAGCAAAAGAGGACAAGGAATCGCCGCCGAACACAGAACATATGATATTGGTACTCGTAAGAACACAACATAACCTAAACTGGAAACGAACAAGAACATAATATTGAAAATCGTAAGAACACAACATAACGTAAACTGAGAGTAAGAACAGTGTCGTAAACGGAAACGAACAAGAACATAATATTGGAAATCGTTTGAGCACAACATATCGTAAACTGAGAGTAAGAACAGTGTCGTAAAAGGAAACGAACAAGAACATAATATTGGAAATCGTAAGAACACAACATTATCGTAAACTGAGAGCTAAGAACATTGTATCAAACTACAAGAAAGAAAACACGAATAAACGAAATCTGTAAACTGAAACTCAAAACAAAAAAACAGTAGCAGAATCGTCAGAAAACTCAAAGAACGACATGTTTATCTCAAACTAGAAAGCTCTGTCGAAACCTCAGACATTTTCGGCTTCATCTTCAACTACGGTGAGATTCGGAGTCACAACATTGGTAAGGATGAGTAGCGCAATATAATCTCCAACCTTCACTTCAAAATCCACATCCGAATGGTTGAATAGCACAACAACAACAGGATCTCTATTATCCGCAGAAATCCATTGGTCAGCCACGGTGATAGAGTGATTCATTACGAACTCCATTTTTTGAACTGCAATTTATGACATAATTCAAATCAAACCAAAAAAGATAAAGGCTACAAAATTTGTAAGAGGTTTCAAGCGGAGAGAACGTTACCAATGTTCCCGCGGGTTCCTTCTGGAATCGAGATGATGATGTCAGTGGCTACCGTGGCCATTCCTTTGGCCGGCACTTTCGTCTCCACGACGTTATCAAAATATCATCTCTTAGTTTTGGAATGAGTTATTAATTAAAAGTAGTGAAAGAGGAAGCATAGTTTATAGCAATACCTGAACAGATCGTAACCGCCAGAAGAAGGAGAGGCCCTGGAGGGTAGAACGGCCTTGTCGGAGAGCCTTTTGACGCGTAGAAAGGGAGGGGTTGAGGAAACGACATGGAATTCTGGTCGAGGTTGAGCCATTATAGAAATTGGGTTATGAATTTGAATCGATAGAATTGACGAGGGAGATTGGGAGTGAGGTCAGGGTTTATATAGAAGAGGAGGAAGACGAAGCGAAAAGGCGCTCAATGTCACACCATATTTTCCCACGTTGGATTCGAATGTTCCATATTTATTATAAATAAAAAATATAATATAATTATAATGTAACAGAAATATTTTTTTCATAAATTTAATTATACAATGAAAACTAGTTAATCATGCAGCCGATCAATTGAATGAGAAAGCAAAGAAACAAGAAAAATAAAAAATTACATGAAGATTGTGGGAAGAGGAATCCGCTGGATAGAAGGGCATTGCATGAAAAGACAATGGTGGTTTTGTAAAAAGGCAAAGTTGGAAGTCAATTGGACATTTTGGTAATTACCGTTTAACTGAATCAGTTGACAGCTAACTGATGTCATATGATCCTAACTAACTAATTGCTTTTCTTTAGAACTCTTTGTTTTACTTGTAATTTATTTTCAAATAAATGATTCTTTAAAAGCAACTTATCTTTAACAAATTATGAGTTTTTTTAGAAAAGGTGAGTAAAATAAAGAAAAGCCATGTTAGTGTGTTACTTGTAGATCAAGACGGAACATATTAATTATATTACTATAAAAATATGTATTGAGTTAAATTATTTTAGTTTTTTATGTCTATTTTTTTCACCTACAAATAACTTTATTTTTCACTGTAATTTTTCCCTTTTTACTCTCTCATATTATTTTTATACTATTTAAATAAACCATTAAAGACTATTACGGTTAGTGGTAACTAATTGTAAACCTTTTATCTTTACTTTTAATAATAAAATTAAGATTTACAGATAAATTCTCAAAATTGAGAGTAATGATACAATTCATTATATATTTGAAAGTCATAAAATTAATAGTAGGAGTTAGATTAAGATAAAAAAATAAAAAAAAAAATAAAAAAGCTAAGAATGAGAAGGAGAGTTGTATAGAGTACAACTATGTCTAAGAAGCTTATCTACGATGTCTTACAGCCTCTAACACTAAATATTCATATATAAAAAATATATAGTGAATTTTAAATAAAATAATAATTAATTTAAATATATTCTAAAATAGAAGGATGCAATTTGCCTTAAAACACCCCTCCCCTCCAGTGAGCCTTTCCCTCTTTTGTAGAATTGATGGTTAAGTAATAGTTCAAACTCAGTCGTTTTTCCGACATTGTTATCGGCCTCATTGATTTGGGCTTTCAGTGATCCAAGTGAGCCCAATTACTGACCCACTAATGCTATTACATTTTATAATAAAGTGATCCACATTTACATTATTGTGACGTGTATGATCTAGAGCTGTTTACTAATTGTATCCACAGAACCACAGAAAATAGAAGCAAAACTATGCGAACAACAGCTATCTAAAATTGAACTCATGTGGCATAATTCTGAGAGGGTTTGGGTTTTTGTTTCCTCAAGGAACTTAATGGCTTCTTTCCTCCACATCACTTGGTAATTGGAGACACATAATAAATAGAATATAATATAAAATGATTAAATCTACAATTCCTCAAAACCAAATACATAATAAATAATAAAATCAAATACATAATAGTAATAATACATACAATGACTCTGCACAATGGATCGACTTATAGTAATGTAGTGGAGCATATTTGTGTTTCTATATATTTTTATGCTTAAAACATACCTTTTTATGGTCCTTCATGCAATCTATTATCTCAATTTTTGTAAATAGACATTTTATTTATAAATATTAAATAAATAATATAGGAAACTACTAAAATAAATAACGAAAATACATTTTACACAATTATTCTTCCTTGCATTTTACATTTAAAAAATACTAAGATAAGTAATGTATGAGATGTTGTCAATTTAGTCCTTAAGAAATGAACGATTTACTTAATCATTGAATGTGTAAAAAATTAACAATAGGACCTAATTGCTGAAAGTTTTACCCATTCTATACTAAAACAAATATTTCTTTCTTTTTTTCAATTCATAACATATTACACATTTTAAAACCAAATTAGTAACTTAACAATAAGATAAAAAAATTTATAACACACTTCTTCTTTCTTTTTTTCCAAAAAAACCATTATACCTCTCAATTTTCACTCTTTAATAAAATGGTTTTATTCTATTTTTTTCTCTCTTTGGTTTTTCTTTCAGCCTCACTTTTTTTCCTCTACCCAGCAAAAGCTAAAAGTTACACCCTCTCAAAATACTTCAAGAGTGTCAAGTTACCTCACTTCATAAGAAATATAATAACTAGTAAAAGTACTCTTGTTTAAGAGCGGATATTCGTAATTATAATTTGAAAGTAAAAAGTTATCCAGGAACAATTCAAATCTCGCACTTTGGGGTAAGACTAAAACACACAAGTAAGCATTTTTTTGTTTCAGGTATATGTATTAAAGCATATGAGCAACTAGGTCTTGATTTTGGAAATCACAGTTCCAAGAAAGAAATGGAGTTGGAGGCGCAATTGGTTTGACTGAGTGCAGATGACGGTGCATTTGGGAAATGACAGGGGACAAATTTCTTGTACAACATGCTCTGATAATGGCATGTATAAGTTTTAATTATGTTATGGTTCCAAAAGAAAAATTGAACATGCAATTATTATGCTTCATTTATTTCAAAATTACATAAGGGCTTGTGGACCTAGATGGCAGTACAATTTACACTGATTTTGTATAGATGGAAGACATTTCAATGGTGCAGGTTGAAGTACAAGATTGGAATTTATTGAGTTGAAAAGGTAGAAGTAATGATTATGAATAAAAATAGTGTCCAAGATTATAAAAACGACAACAGAATTTGGAGAGATTAATGTTCCATCTCCAGCAAAGAGTTTGGGTTACTGGAACATGTGTATGACATAGATTGAAACATCTTAGTAGGAATAGCCTTTGACGAACATTCCCTTTGTGGCTTCCTCAGATTCACCTTCTCCAGTATACTTTCCAAGCTGAGCGAGAGAGTTGGACTTGGCACGGAAAATAAGTGCGTCTTGTGCTGCTTTCACGCTCTCTGGTCGCCCTCCCCATGTCTTCAAGCAGGTGTTTTGGAGGGCTCTGGCGTAGGAGAAGGACACGTGCCATGGATTTGGAGACTGGTTCATCGCATTCAAGTTCAAGGTTGCTTCAACCTCGGACTGTCCACCGGACAAAAACTGCACAATTCAAGACAACACAATTTTGGTCACTACATGAACAATTGTTTCATGGAAGTTGGAAGAATGGTTTTTTTTTTTAAGCACTTACCATGATTCCAGGGACAGCAGGTGGGATTCTTCTGTGAAGGAGCTTGAGGGTGTAGTCAGAAACTTGCTGAGGAGTGGCCTTATCCTTGGACTCAGCTCCTGGAGTAACCATGCTAGGCTTGAGGAGAATACCCTCGAACAGGACATTGTTCTCAGCAAGGTAGAAGAAAACCTCAGCCCACACCTTTTGGGCTACTTCGAATGTCCTCTCAATGCCATGCTCTCCATCAAGCAAGATCTCTGGCTCCACAATTGGGACCAATCCGTTGTCCTAAATCATTGCATTACACAATAAATAATTCAATAACCCCTTTAAGCATTACAGCTGCTAATCTAAATAGATGTATACCTCACAAATGACAAATAATATGCTGCATAATATTTGAATGATTTTGTTTCTTACCTGTGAAATGGCAGCATAGCGAGCTAGACCCCAGGCAGCTTCCTTGACTGCCAAAGCAGAGGGGCCATTGGGGATGCTCACAACTGTACGCCTGTAATGTAGAAGATTAAATACAAGTTAAAGTTTGGTGAGATGTGAAAATAGTTATGGACGATACATTGATGTTTGTTTGTGGGAAGCAAGCATTGAGGGATAGACACTCACCATTTGGCGAAACGCGCACCTTGCTCGTAGTATGCAGCTGAGCGAGATGCAAGACCATCCAGACCTTGGCACCACGACTCATCGTTGGAACCAGCCAGGGGCACCAGACCCTAGTTTACAGTACATCAAACCACCTCTTAACATTCGTGGTGAAAAAATTCAGAGGAGAAATACCAAAAAAATACAAGAATGAGATACGAGCACCAAATATAATCAAATGATACCAATTTCAATTCAAAACTTTTAAGTATTGTAATTATGAGTGGATTTTTTTCTCAACTAGACTTATAGTCAGACAGACTTGTTGAGACTTAGATACCTAGATACCTAACAATTTTTTCATACACCTACTACCACCAAACCTCAATTTCACCGCATTTCAACTACAAACAATGTTAATAACAAGGCAGAGAAAATAACAGTGAGATTTCAGTTGAGGAGGGTTACCTTGTCGACCTTAATACCGGGAACAATGTTCTGTTGAAGAAGGACGTCCACGATCTTCCTTCCGTCAACGGTGGATTGGTAGAGAGTTTCTTCGAAGAGAATGGCACCAGAGATGTATTGACCAAGATCAGGTGCTGTGACAAGTAGGGTACGGTATGCCTGGCGGTTAGCCTCAGTGTTCTCTAACCCAATCGATGCCAAACGCTTCCCGCACGTTGCATTTGACTCATCCATCGCCAAAATACCACGCCCCGGAGAGGCCACTGTTTTCTACACTCACATCACATCATCAACCAAATCATTACATTACTCACTAACTACCAATAACAAGTTAGAAGAAGTTGGAAAAGTAGTATATAATATAATGTACCGCGGTTTTGACGAGCTCATCGGCATAGGAAGCAGCTCTGATGGTGAGAGATGGTGCTGAAGAAGGGTTGCATCTGACAAGAGATTGCGGAGGGTGGCGGAGAGGCTGAGCTTTGACCCATTCGCACTTGTCGAGAACAGAAGATGACTTGAGAAGAGTGGCTGAAGCAGAGGCCATTGTTGAATGTATCTTACAATCTTATCTCAGCCACTACCAAGGTTTCTACCACACATGCAATTTATAACTCTCCAACTCTTGTTTCTTTCGGCTGAGGCTCCTTGCTTGACACGTGGATGATAATCTCTGCCATCCCCCTCCGTGGCTCAAATGCATGCTTTTTTTCTCACCTCCAACGCCAAGATATTTTCTGCTCTTGTCCTCTTCCTATGCAATGGTGCACATTCAATCACACCGTCTGTGGAAATTGAGCTCTCCCCATCGTTCCTTTTCCATCCTTCATGCTAGCAAAATGCCAATTCTTACTTGGCTTCTTCCTCTTCTTCTTTATTTACCAGTAATTATAAAAATGTTAAATCAAAAGAAAGGGAACTTTGTAATAACTATTAACCAGACATTTCCATTAAACTGAACACGTCCTTTTCAAGCCTTTTCATCTTGGAAGAAGACGTTTCTTGAGTATGAAGATTCTTTTTCCTCTACTACACAGGATTCCTCCAAATTTCTCATCAAGTTTTGACGAACACAAGAATACAAAAAAGAGCTGTGTGGCGCTGGGAAAGCTTAGGAACTCCTGCTACGCTCCTCCCTTTGTTTCATGGTCCAAGACGCTTCTTCCGGTTTCTTTTTCTCCATAACAAAATGAGAAATACTAAATTCACAACTTTCTTTTTTTTCATTTGACAACCTTTTTGTACTAACATAATAATCGGTAAAATATATTTTAATAAATAATTAAGTGATGGTTTATATAACTATTACTGATTATCAATATCAGTGTTAAAAAAACCAGTCAAATACTCTCTGGTTAGGTAGGCCCACTAAAACAAGCCCAACTTTATTCCTCTCTCTCCTAAATACGTAAAGGGACTCAAGCTGATACCTCGATAGTATCATTAGCTTATTAGGGGCATCGGATTCTGCACCCCCATATATTGATCTGCTCTCTTATAAAAATTAAATTTCTAATTTTACATTTCAAAAATATGTACGATGGAATGTGTATTTTGAAATATATTTCTCAATTTAGATATACGTTTCAAAATATACAATTCATACTGTATTAATATATAATGTTCTAAAATGTATCTCTGGATATAGAGTGGTGAGTTACTAATTAAACAGTTTATAGTTTAGTGGAAGCTTACTTGTTAGTTGAACCGCGTTACTACTCTTTTATTCGGCTCAGTACAGAGGAATCCACACATCACTGTAAATGAAGCCACGCATATGATTTTTTAAATAATCATGATCAGAAATCATAAACCCATACACTGATGTGTTGAGAAAAAAAAAAAAAAAAATCCACAGCTTGACAATCTCACTCATATTTCTTGGCAAAAGCAAGAAATAAGAAAAAAAACACGTTGTATAATCGAGCTTTTTGCTCTTCATCCTTGGCAGTGAAAAAGCCACCAACACCTTCTGGGACTTGAAATTGTGTAACATTAATACTATGTATCCAACACAAGCAAGCCTCTTCACTCTTGCTTTTCTCAAGATGAGAGACATCTTTTCTGTATATCTTTTTTTTTTATTTACAAAAGGTAAGCAACTTGGATCTGTACCCAATCAAGGATTGGGATTAGCAACAAAGTATGCTAAAATCCCAACAAATGGTGCATTGATGTATGTGGTTGGTTCGGACTTCCTAAAATCAGCCCTATCATCCCCATACAAATCATCTTCTCCGGGTCCTCCCACAATGGCTCCCACGAGAACATTAGGATTGGGATTGGAGGAGTTGAAGTAGATTGAACCTTCTTTACATGCAATGGCTTGAGGATGGTCCTTGATGGAGGGTAAAGAGGAGCCACGATGGTGAATACGCTGTGGATACTTGTTGCCATAGCCAACCATGTACGACATACCCATTGGGTTATCGCCCAAAATGTAATCAACTTGTTTCTTAGCACGCTGGCGAAGTGTTTGTGCATTAACATAGATGTTCCCACAGTTGATGGTTTGTGAAGTGCGTGATAGGTAATTAGCGTAAACCAATTCAAGGAAAGCAATTGAAGTTGCATGCTGCAAGTTGCTACCCCCTGGCCTGTATATGAGTCCACCGGGAGTATACTCTATATGTGAGCTTGATGTTTCGGGTATCAGTGTGCACAGAAAGCTCTCTGCCGAAGTTTTGTAGGAATCAAGAGCTAATACATTGCCTTCTAGAACTTCCTGAAAATGGCAAGTTTTGTTAGTGAAGTGATATATGCTTTAATTATTTGCATGAGAAAATTATGTAAATGATATATACGAGTACTTGTCACAATTCATAATTTGTGTGATTCAAAGAGTGATTGTATTGATTGCAAGGGTAAATGGGAAACTGACCTTGGAGACAAGAACATTAAGGCCAGCATGCTTGTTGTCCCAACCGAACTCATTTATATTTTCTTCAGCACCGAGCGTTTTGCCATTGCTTTGAATGTAGTTCAGGAAATTGTCGTCTTGGGTGGCCCTCCTTAACCATGCGGCTCCCCATAACAATTCGTCCTGCTCGTGTTAAGTAAATCACGATTGACATGTCAAAATCCCAGTCATCCCAATCACTCAAATTGCCACAATGTCAATTCTATCCAACACTCATACATATATATAATAATTACATAGTATATATTGCTTACAAATGGTATCCAATATAGTTTGATGCTGACTCAAAAGTGGTCACATGTCCCTTTGAGGCCGTCCCAAAGATTCTCGTGACCCATGTTAATTTATCTCATGCGAATAAATTATATCAAAGCAAACAAGTCTAGTTTAAACAGAATTAGTTTTTAAGTCTAGTTGTTTTCCTAACGCTAAGACCAAAGGGACATGGAATTATTGAATTTTGCACCATGGCATCGGTTTTATTTTTTCTCGATCTTTTTGCCAGTGCTGTGTAAACAAATTTGCTGTGTAAATAAATATATGTGAATTGTCCATTAATACTTTTCATGGTCTAGTGGACCGAAACTTGAAAACAATATCCTGGAAGGCTATTAATTATGGTCCATTGAATGTAAAAGGAAAAAGCAATCCCTATTGAAAGTACCGAGTGAATTAATTACCTGATATCCATCAAAGTCACAGTAATATGGGCAGACACCATCCCTAACATTGGCATTGTCACTGTAGGCACCCCTATAGTTATCTGCAAGTTGAAAAGCCTTGACAGCATTTCTTAGCAAAGTCTCTGAATAAGCAGGATCCGATGAACGAAAAGCCATAGATGAAGCAGCCAGTGCGGCAGCAGTTTCACCAGCCACATCTGAAGCCGGGTTCGGTGCATCAACAGCATACACAGTCCTGCTTGTGTCCATATCCTCGGGTCTTTCCCAACAGTTATGGTCAGAGATTGGATCACCTATCTACACCATACATACATTCATACATTAATTCTTAATTATCATTAGTAAGTTCTTTAATTTTATTTACTCCTTAAATTCACAGGAAATTGAACACAATGCCATCCTTGGCTCCTTGGTAATGTATATTCTGTCCGAGAAAATAAATAAGAAAATAAATAAATAATTAAAGTTGGCGTTCTGATATCAGGAGAGGACAGTTGGTAAGCCGTGAAACTCACGGATTCCGAAAAACAGTGCACTCGTGCATTACCAAAAAAAAAAGACAAATAAATAATTAGAAAATAATATACCTACTTTTTAATTTTAGTTATTCAATAAAATGTTATGTGACTACCTACACTCTCTTACACTATCTTCACTCACGGCCACCCAAACACACCATTATTTCACAAAAAATCCACATAAATTTCACTTATGACTAATGCCTAGTTTAAATTATGTACATTGCAGTGCAACTATTTAATAAATAATTTAATGATTAATATCTTTCAAAAATGAAATACATTATCTAAAACAATATATTTAAAGTTTAGTAATTTAAGAGAACCGGTGTATTTATAAAACAAAGTATTCAGTAAAATAGTTTTTTTCTACACTTTAGAGGACCAACTCCATTTAAAAAAAGGACCAGTAATGAATATTGATGAATTCTTATCTATTCTTCCATTATAAATAAACAAACAAAATGAAGAGGGAAGCCATCCTCCATGATTACACAATGGACTGAAAGGAGCAGATAAAATAAATAAATAAGTGCAGGGCAATTTAAGAGGGTGGGATACAAGCACTGTTATATTTTTTCAATAAAATTATTTTTCTCATGTCTCTTGGCTTCACACTTGTCACAATTATAATTAACTAAGAGATAATCTTAGACATATCATAGTATCAAAGATAGTATCAAAGGATAACAAATACACTAACCTCAAATTCTATCAACATAATGCAAGTGTAAGGGTGCAAAACAAAAACTGACACATCACTTGTTAAAACAAAATATCAATTACAATACAGAAGTAAAAAACAAATAAAAATATATGGATTAATTAGTAAAAAAAAAAAAAAAAAAAGGAAAAGGGAAAAAACCCAAGGAAAAAAAAACAAAAGAAAAAAAAGAAGAAGGAAAAGAGAGGCGGTGGGGGGAAGTTGTTGGAATGAAAAGA
>Ga0099825_1009995_pt1 | contig 10554 bp, 7 predicted proteins | sample SiratroredBW_FD_76838 | JGI IMG/M metagenome (GOLD analysis project Ga0099825, IMG submission 76838) | Root nodule microbial communities of legume samples collected from California, USA - Siratro red BW | ecosystem: Host-associated > Plants > Roots > Nodule | place: USA: California | collected... | reverse complement strand
TTATTTTTATGAAAAAAAAAAAAAAAAAAAAATTATATATATATATATATATATATATATATATATATATATATATATATATATATATATATATATATATATGTTTAAAAAAATTGAATTTTAATTAAAATAAAAGGAACTAAAAAAACTTATTGTAAGTTTTAAATATTTGTATAAGAACATTTTTATATTATCAAAAGATATATATTTTATATATTTTTCAATTTTATCTCTTTTTTATTACTTTTTTAATATTTTACATTTTCTTATTCTTTCCTTTTTTTTTTTCAAATTATTACTATTTTATTTAATCAATTTTGTTAGAAACAAACTTTAATTATCTGGATAAAATTGAATGTTGACATAACCTTGTTGCTGGATATAACAAAATATAGATGACACTTATATGCGCTTATTAAGAAATTGTGAGTTATGTGTTTATTGTCCCTTTTGGAGTGATTTACACAAGCACTCATATACTAGATTTTTAGGTGTTTTGGGTCAATTTCGACACACAACACTAATTATTCTATTCATGTATAATAAACTAGAGTATATTTTCTTAATTAAGATTAACTAAAACTATTAATTTGTGATATTTTTAAGGGATGTATATATTCTTAACTTGTTGAATATACTTTAATCTTGGCTTTGGAGCAAACTCTGAAGTTTAATGACTTTTTTCCTTGTATATTTTCATTTTTTGCAAAAATCTTAGCAATTAGCTTGCTTTTGGAGCATATTATCTGGATCAAAAGATTTTATACATTAAATGTAAATTAGCTCTCATTACCTTTTTGTGACACAAATATTATCCTGTAACATATTCAAGTTCTTAGAAGATTTCTTTCCTTTTTATTTTCTATCGTCCTTCATCAGTTTCATATGTTCAAAGAGAAGAATGTATGTGTTGCTAGGCAATAGATATGAATTTACTTTGTGGAATTTTATTTCTAGTATCATAAATTATGACTTTTATAGAAACGATAATTATCTTCTTATTAATTTATTCCTTAGTTTGTGTTTTCGTAATGAAGTATTTTTTTGTAATTTTAAGACTTGGTCTCTCTTTTTTAATTTTCCTTTTTATACGCATTGTGTATCACTTCTATATAAAAGTCTGTTGAATGCTTTCATTATTATCCACTTCCAATAAGTTCGTCATATTATTTTTTTGAAATGATTTTCAGAAACAAATATGTATACAAAAGCGTTTGATGGCTTTAAATTTTTTTATCTGATATAGTCTATGTTCTTGTTTAATTTTGTTGACAGTTACAATATCATATGAATATTTCATAGGGTTTAGTTATTTTTTATCAATCGCCATCTATATAGCTTTTAATTTATTTTAGAAATCTTATAGTGTATCCTTTCCCTGTTTCTGTATGTTTGCTTTTTGGTGTAAATCATAGATTTGCACCAAGTATGTGCCGCTTCCATAGGTAGTAGCCAATCCCTTCCATAAAGCCTTGGCGGTTGGGAACTAAGAAACATTGTTTATCAAACTAATCTCAATATTCTGAATTATCTAAGTGAAGACAGTTTGGTCTGTCTGTTCCCATTTTTTATATGCTGATTCTATCTCTACTGGTGCTCGAGGTATATTTGTTAGATAACTCTTCTTTCCTCTGCCATCGATAGCTTTCTTCATGAGTGTTGCCCACAATGGATAATTGTCTCCATTTAATTTGAAACCAATTGACAAATTGTCAAGATTGGTTTGTGTTTGCTGAATCCCTAGGCCATTACGAAGCATATTTGCAATTTACAAAGTTAGCTCATTAGTAATGGTTGAGGAGTTATTCTGGTTTTGATTCATGCTGTTGCCAATTTCATCATTTGAAAATGAGATTTTTTGGTTTTTTGGTGTTTTTCGGTTGTGAGGGGGTAATGGAACAATGATGTTAGTTTCTGAGTTTTCAGGATCTAACACCGCTCTTATACCATCTTGCGATGGTATCGAGAGTTAAGAAAGGTTGAACAAGGATATGATAACTATGAAAAAAAATAAACCAAAAATATGATAACATGGAAGAAGGTTTTTTATTGAATATTATTTTCTTTATTTACAATAGCTCACTTAATATAGAATTATAGAAAACTAAATATAAAAATTATTCTAAATAAATATATTTGATATTCTCTGATATTCTACTAATTTGTTTCTTTGATACTCCCTTGATTATCTCTCTAATATTTTCTCATATTTCCTTATATTCTACCGATTTATTTTTCTAATTATAATATTTTAATACTTTTTACTCAAATTTTACCACTTTTAGTTCAAATAATCTAACTTCAAATACTTTAAATTCACCCTTTAAATTCATTACCCAATCAAAAAGTCTAAGAAATATTAAACTTTAGACATAGGAATATTAAACTTTGGACATATGGGAATCCTTCGTATTCTTTGTTTTGGTTTAATATCCATTATGATTTTTCAGCTTGAAAACAAAGCAACACCAAGTTGTTTATACTTCGAATGTCCCAACATAATTTGGATCATTCGCCATCAATATCTGAACACACTAGTAGCAACGCATTTTTTTTCAATTTTAATATTCTTACGTCATTGTTCATAGGGGACATGCATGGAAAAAGAAAACGCGTATTGTGATGAAACTCTTTGCTTGAATTGTGACTCACACGAGCCCACGTTAATCACCAGAACAGCTCCTGAAGTGACTAAAATTTAATTTTGTAATCTTCACTTTTACACAAACGCTTGACGCGTATGAATGATCTAATCATAGTGACACATTTTGTTGGATGGTGCCAATGAAATAGCATTATGTGGCATTGTGCAACATGCTTCATCGCCAACTATCTTGACAGTGAATCATGATGCAGACTTTCGATCAGAATTTTATAGGTCAAGTTTTGCCTCTTTTATTATATTGTAAAGGAAAAGGAAACTAAAGAAACTTTCCCTGTAGTAAAAGTGTTTCTTTATATTCCTTTGATTCAAAATTTTATATTAACTAAATATAAAATTAAGGTGTAATATATAGTTCAAATAATTTTATTTTATAAATTAATTAAATTTATTTTTAATATAATATTAGAGTTTATTTTAATAAAATTTATTGAACTTATTATGTTATCAATTATATGTTATTAAGAGATTGATAGATCGAACACTTACCACTAAACAAAAAAATATAGCCATTAATCAGGATATAATTCTTTATATTTAAACACCACTATTCAATTGTTACTCAATATTGTCCCTCCGGGAATCAAACTCGCAATCTTAACTCTGATACTAATGGTTGGATTAAAGGCTTATCACTAGACCAAAATCTATAGTCATTAGTTAAGACATAACTCTTTTTATTTAAGAGAGTAGCAGTTCAAACACTACGATTCGATTGTGACTGGACCCACCTCACCTCCACAATTGATGTCACCCACAATATAGACAATTTATAAATATTCATTTCCATACACAATATATGTAAATATTGATATAAAAAGTATGTTAAAAATTTTATATCAATTAAAAGTAATATAAAATTATATTATATAAATACATACAATTCTCGTTTTACAAGTTATTTTATAATAATAAGTTAAACTTAAATCCAGTTTCTAATAATAAATTTCAATGTTAGTTTTGTTTTCTTGTTGCTTTTGTTTTTCTTTACATACATATCTATTCTAAATTAATAATAGATTAAGATCATACTTTACAGTAACTTTTTAACGTGAAATATTATCTGATTCTAATAGAGGTTTCTAAAATCGGATTAGTTATTAGACCGCTTAAAAACAGTGGATTGTAACGAGTATTAATAAAATTATTTAAAAATACATAAAAGCATATTAAATAATATATAAATTTAGAATATTATAAAGTTAAAAGTTGAAACAAAATACTATTATGTTCAAAAAGTTACGAGAAAGTATGCATACAAAAATATCGGAGTGGTTAAATTTGAAACAATTAAAGGCTAATTTCCTATTGTTCTTGCGTTTGGAAGGAGTTTAGTGCATGTGGCGTGTGGTATCTGATCTACACGTGGATCAGTTGTGGTATTTATGTGGGAGGGTTTTGATGCTTTCTGACTTGCGTCTGAGCGTGGAGTGGTTTACGTGGTTTCTTGGCTGCTTTCCTTTTTAACTGACGCGTGGAGCGATTTGTGTGTGGGGGATTTGGTACCAGGATTCACTTTGCCATGCGTTCCTGTGAGTGTTGAACATGGTTTCAAGATTCAGTTTGTGCAGGATCTTGGAGTGTGACCGCGTTGTGTTTATGTGGTTTGGGCCGAGAAGGCTTGGTGCACTTTTAGTCGTATAGGTTTCTCCTTTGTAGGTTTTTAAATCTTGTGGAATGCTTACAAGATTATTATTTACTTCTTACAGGGTAATCACTTTGGGGTTAGCATAAAACTTTTACCTAAGTTCATAAAACTTTTACCTAAGTTCTTAACAATACATGCAAGATCACTTAATCTTTGTTCAACTTCCGAGGTTTATCTTGTAAAAGATTGTAAGAATCAATATGGTTGGATATTGTTTAACAAAGATGACTAGTCTCTCATATTTGGATTTTTGTAAAAACTTGAAACTATTTGGAGCTCTTTGGTTGCATGAAAGACCATCTCTTTTGGCAAAGGATTTTAAAAGTTTGATTTCTCCTCTCTTGAAGATATGCATCATGTGTTGGTCTTCAACTTACTTTTGTTTGGATAAAAGATTTTGTTCTAACATCCATGAAACTAACTACATGGTCTATTCATGGAGTACTAGCACTCGAAGGCTATATTTTCTATTGTAAGAGATATTAGTACTCCTCTTGCATTAGATAACTATAATAATAAAGCTTGTGGTTTTTATGCTTGTGTGCTTGTTATTGTGGATTTGTTTGTCTAGACTCACTGATGTTGAGTATGAACGTCTTTTACCTTTTTGCTCTTATTGCAAAAGTGATTGGTTATATGTTATCTGCTTGTAGCTACTGCCCTAAAAGTGATAGGACATATCAACAATTGAAGCGTAAGCAATGCTATGCCTAAGTCTACGGGAACTAGAATAAAATGTGAGTCAACATAATGAGGCGAATAATTTTGATCTTGATGGTGTTAATGATCCGAAACCATCTTCTCTAGGAGGTGTTGTGGTTACTCCTAATAATTTTGATTCAGAGGACATGTTAGAAGGAATGTCAACTCTTGGTGATGATTTCCAGTAGGCCTCTTTGGACCAAAATGTTGAGCAGATACAACATGTTTCATCTAAGGATCACCTGATTCATTTGTCTGATTTGTCTCTTTCAATTTTTTTTTCTAAGTTGCCTATTTTGAAGGATAATTTGTCACAAGAAAAGTATGAAAGTATGAATATCGTGGTATCTAAGCCACCTTTGGTTGCTCCCTCTTTAGCCTTGTCTGCTAATGATAATTCTAAACTTGTTGCCTCTGAAGAGAATTTCTTGCAGATCAAGCGTGGTGGTGATATGCAAGACGTGATAACAAGTTTCAAAAGGAACAGAGTTTGATCTCTAAGCAGTCGGCTAAAATGGTATTGAAGGAAGAGGCTTCTAATTCTGAGTCTGATGGCCATGATGATCAGGTCCAAACTGAAAAGTAGTTTAGGTTGAGTTCATGAGAGAGGGAGGGGAGGGGGGGGGGTGAATTGAACTTTCAAAATTTTTCGCTAAAGATGGAAAGTAATAAAGTGTAGAGTGAAAATTCTTTATTAAAATAATCAAAAGTTTGATTTTTAATTGCACAAAAAAAAATCAATTAATTGAAATGCAAAAACAATCAATTGAAAATAACACACAAAACACCAAATAAAAAATAACAATTTATTGAAACGCGAAAGCAATCAATTGAGTGAAGAACAGAGTGCATCACTACCCAGAAACAACCAATTGAATAACAGAAATAATTAATTAAAAAATACACAGTACAAAACAAGACAGATTCAATTAATTGAATTCAGGAAACAATTAATTGAACTGAAACTCAGCCAATTTCAAAGAACAGTTCCAAACAGTGAAATAACCGAAACTGGGAATGTGATTTTTCAAGATTCTTCAAAGACTAGAAAACAATTAATTGAAAGTGAAACTCAATAAAGTGAAATTTCTTAAAGAGAACAAACTTCCAGAATATCAATCAATTGAACAAAAAATGCAATTTGTTGAAAATAGCAAACTGAAAACTAGAACAGGATGTAATCAATTAAGGAGGCGAATCAACCAATTATAGAAGACACAAAATAGTAGCAACAGGAAAAACAATTAATTGAAGTTGAGAAACAATTAATTGAAAATTTGACAAATTTCACAAAAATCTATAGAAATAGTGTGTAAATCAATATGAGGGAAAAGAGAGATTAAGAACACCAAGATTTATAATGGTTCACAAGGCTTGGACAATCTACTTTAATGTGTCCTTGTTTACCACAACTAAAACAAGTGAATTTAGCAGAACCATTATCATACTTTTTGTTATACCTCTTGGTTTGCTGGTTCTTCATTTTCCCTTTCATCATGATGAATTTTTGGAATCTCTTTGTCAGCAGGTTCAGATTCCCAGTATCACTGCATTCATCAGAGCTTGCCTCACTGGATTCTGCATCTGCAACCTTTGTCTTGAGGTCTAGGCTTCTGGTCTTTCTCCACAGTTTCCATTTCCTTCAGCCTAGTCATCTACAACTCGTGCTCCCTTAGCTTGCCAAAGATTACTGTAGTAGTGAGTGTAGTCAAATCTCTAATATAACTGTCACTTTAGGCTGCCAGCTTCTATGCAGACACTTTAGGATCTTGATGTTTACTTCCTCCTTCTCAAATTACTTGCGTAATCCAATCTCTTTTCACATAAGTGGTTCCCTCATGTGTGACTTTAAGTATGTCTCACATTTCTTTAGCCGAATTGTATTGTGATACCTTGAAAAACACATCAAGGTTCAAAGCAAAGGTTATTATATTTTTTGCAACACAGTTATATTGCACTTTCTTATTTTCAGCATCAGTCAACTCATCATAAGATTTCTCAACATGCACAACAGTCATAGGAATATATAGACCATTCATAATAGCATTCCAAATCCCACGATCAATTGATTTCATAAAAAAATTTATTCTTACTTTCCAAAACTGATAGTTTACACCACTAAATGGGTGACCTTTGTATAAAAGCTCCCTTAGCAAAATGTAGTTTCGCTACTAAAAAATTGCTAAATAGTGATTGAAATTAGTGACCGAAAAAATCAGTCACTATCGGTGATCAAATCAGTGACCGAAAAAATCGGTCACTCTTAGTGACCGAATGTGAACGAAAAATTCGGTCACTGATTCGGTCACAGAATCAGTCACAGAATCGATCATAGATCTGATCACAAAATCGGTTACAGATTCGGTCACACAATCGGTCACTATACATCAATAATAATAATAATAATAGTAATAATAATAATAATTATTATTATTATAACAATTATAATAATAATAATAATATTTATAATTATAATATTAATAATAATAGTAATTGTAATAATAACTATAATAATAATCGTAACATAACAGAAAAATTGTTTTGGTATGATAGTTATAGGCTGTCTCAAGCTACTGAGGGGTCTTGGGTTCAAGTCTTCCTTGATGCACTTTAGCCAAAATCTCATTGAAATGATTAATGATAGATAATAAAAATAATAAAATTATAACTAAAAATAGTATAGATAATAATAGGAATAATAAATATTAAAATAATAATATTTTTATAATAAAAAGAATATTCAGAAATTTTTAAAATATTTTTAAAGTCGGTCACAAAATCTGTCACAGATTTGGTCACAGAATCGGTCACAGAATAAGTAACAAATTCGATCATATATTTGGTCACAGATTCAGTCACAAAATCGGTCACTGTTTTAATCAGTGACCAATTTTGATCATTTAGTGACCGGTTTTTTTGTCACTATTAGTGATTTTTCTAGTAGCGTTTATTCTCAGCCATGGATCAAAACTTGAGTAAGATTCAAACCCTTACTCTTGATATCAATTGAAAAATAGTTTAGGCTGAGTTCAAGAGGGGGGGAGGGGTGAATTAAACTTTCAATTTTTTTTGCAAAAGATGAAAAGTAACAAAGTGTAGAATGAAAGTTCTTTTATTAAAACAATCCAAAGTTTGATTTTGAAGTGCACAACAAAAAAAATTAATTAATTGAAACGCAAAAACAATCAACTGAAAATAATACACATAACAACAAACAACAAACAACAATTTATTGAAATGCAAAAGCAATCAATTGAATGAAGAACATAGAGCAGTATTGGTAAAAAATAACCAATCGAATAACAAAAACAATTAATTGAAAAACACTCACAGTACAAAAGAAGACAAATTCAATTAATTGAATTCAAAAAATAATTAATTGAACTGAAACTCAACCAATTTCAAAGAATTGTTCCAAATAGTGAAATAATCAAAATTGGGAATATGATTTTTCAAGATTCTTCAAAAACCTGAAAAAAATTAATTCAAAGCGAAACTCAATAAATTGAAATTTCTTAAAGAGAACTAACTTCTAGAATATCAATCAATTGAACAAAAAATGCAATTTGTTGAAAACAACAAACTAGAATTTAGAATAGGATGCAATCAATTAAGCGGGCAAATCAACCAATTGTAGAAGACACAAAACAGCAGCAGCAGGAAGAACAATTAATTGAAGCCGAGAAACAATTAAATTTAGATTTCACATGACCCTGCAGAAACGGTGCACGAATCAAGATGAGGGCAAAGTGAGATCAAGAACACCAAGATATATAATGATTCACCCTTCCTCAAAGGCTACGTGCAGTCTCTTTGCCAACAAGCAAAGAATCTCACTAAAAGATCACCAAGATCAATCCAATTCAATACAATTACGCTTGCGAAGCCTATGACTGTTTACTCTGAAGTTTATGTTAGGTTCTTTCACAGTTTTAATATTCATTTGCTTTATATGTTAATACAATTAATAATGTTGTCAAACTTTGGTACTTATGTGATGTTGATGTCTCTTTCCTAGTTTTTAATTATTCCATGCAGTTTGTTTCAGTTTCCATGCTTTGATAGGGTGTTTCTCTTCATTTTGCAGGAGTTTATTCTTCATGTTTTCATGTTAGAAGGCCATCCCTTTAAAATGATTGGCAATTTACAAGGTCTTTGTATTTTTGGGAGACTTTAATGTTATGCTTTTTGCTAAAGAGTCCAAAGGAGGCAATCCTCCTAGTGAATTTTCTACTAATGAGTTTGGTAGTTGGGTTAACTCTAATAACCTCCTATCTTTTTTTTTTTTATTGGCTCCTTTTATACTTAGACAGGAAACTTGGGTGGATAAGAAATGGTAGACTAAGTGCTTATGAAGTGGATAGGAAACTTGAATGAATTTTTTCCAAATTTGATTGTCTTGATCTTTGTAAAACTTGCAATTACTCTGTTCTTCCTAAGAGCAATTCTAGTCGTCCTCCTCTTTTACTTAGTATATCTAACGATGTTGCTATTGCTAGACCCTCTTGTTTTAGATTTTTTTTTCAGATGTGGCTACAACATGATGGTTTGCTACCTTTGATTAAATTACCATGGTAAGTCAGGTGGTTGAATGTCCCAGGTTGGTGCTTCAAAAGAAAATACAATGTCTTAAGTTGATACATAAGGATTGGAATAAGAATGTCTTTGAAAATATTCATAAAGCAATGGAAGACCATAAAAAAAGTTTGGCTTCCATTAAACTAGATATTGCTCGTTCTTTTTCTCCTCGTGACATTTCCAATCTGTTAGCACAAGAGAAGTCTATTTATGAAGCTTTAAATAAATCTCTTGATTGTTAGTTTATCGTTTGGAGAGAAAAGACACATATGAATTGGTTTTCTGATGTTGATAGAAATACCGCCTTCTTTTATCCTATGGTGAGAAAAAGACGTAATGCTAATGGTATTCACAGGCTTTTGGTTGGGCATTACATTTGTGATGATCTTGATTTTGATTTCTGACTTTATTATTAGTTTTTGTAAAGATTTGTATGTTGAAAAATCATTTGTCTCAGGATCAAATTTTTGTTATAGTTTCTAATTATGTACCTCATATTGTTGACTAAAATCCCTGATTATATAGTGTTGAACATTAGACGGTCCAAAGTCCCTTTAGAGGATCAAATCATTTGATAAAGTTTTGATGATAACAAAACTCAAGTATACATTTATATTTGATGACTTATATACATGACGCAGTTAACATTATTATTATTATCATTATTATTAAAGCAGGAGACACATGGTCTATAAAGAGATAAATTTTCTTACTATTTACTTTTATGTGTTATTGATTTGATTTAAATTGGTTATATCATATTGTGCTCTAACGTTCAAATTTGTTCATAATGGAAAATATTCAAATTATTATGCAGTATTTAAATGTGATTAATTGATTATATATCATGATGTGCATTAACGTTCAAATCTGTTCATAATAGAAATTATTCAAATTATTGATGAGTATCTCAAATATAATTTCTCTATGTTATTTTAAATTAATTATTTCTGATACAAAATTA
>Ga0099825_1009993_pt1 | contig 10555 bp, 3 predicted proteins | sample SiratroredBW_FD_76838 | JGI IMG/M metagenome (GOLD analysis project Ga0099825, IMG submission 76838) | Root nodule microbial communities of legume samples collected from California, USA - Siratro red BW | ecosystem: Host-associated > Plants > Roots > Nodule | place: USA: California | collected... | reverse complement strand
TGAATATTTTAATTTGACAGATAAGATAGTTGGTAGGAACATCTTATTAAAATTAAATGAATTATAGAATAAAAAGGAATTTAAAAAAAATTTATTCTTGATATAACTGTTTTTTTAATTATATACTGTTATCGTGTTGTAAAAAGTTCATATTCGAATAACCTCAACAAGAATCCAGTAACGGCCTCATGTTATCTTAAGATACATTATTAGATAAAATATTTAATTAATATAGAACACTATTAATTCGTAATATTTCAAAATTTATCTCTTAATATGAAGATCATGAACATAATAACTCTAGTGATATGCTCCTCACTCGATGAAAGAGGAAAAAAACATAGCTGAAAGAAAGAAAAATTTATTTGAACGTTCTAGTAAGAAAATATGTATCTTTAATTAAGAAAAGTTGGTATTGCACTTCTTAGTCTTGATTGACTTTATTAATTAATAACCAGCGAAAATATAAATGTTAATATATTTGTTTATCGCATTTTTTTTATGTCAATTTATTTCATTAAATTTAATTATTGTAATAATAATAATTATTATTTTATATATATATATATATATATATATATATATATATTAATGTAGATATTAATTTTAAAATAAGAAAATATTATTATCTCTCAAGAGGATGATGTGCCTAATTGGATGCTTGAGGATTATGTCATCTTAAATTAGAAGTCTGTTGGGAGTTATATCTCTCCTATGGAGATTTCTTGTGATTGTGGCAAGGTTATTTGATCCTTTTCCATTCTTCCTACCAAATCTTTGGTTTATTGAAAATTTTTACACTGTAAGTTGCCTATTGACACTGACTTTAAAAAAAAGAGGGGTGGTGTCATGTTCCGTGTGCTCTTTATGTAACTCTCAAGAGGAGCCTATTTCTCATATCTTTTCTTGAATGTCCTGATGTCTTGTCTATCCAGTCTTGAGTTGAACAAATTTTTGTTGGGTTAACTTCTTTATCCTATGTTCTTTTATCTCATATTAGGTCTTTAGAAAGTCTCCTTATTAAGCTCATTAGGCTTGTTGCTATCACCTTTTCGGTTTGGATGATTGGAGGAAGGGAAATTATTCCAAATTCCAGCAGGATATTAGTATTCATATGATCAGTTTACTTTATAAAAAATTATATCAAAATGTCCGGTGATTCCTCTAATAAAACAATGAATAATGATATTATTGACTTTTTTATTTTGAAATTTTATGGTATAAGTACTAGGTTTGGAAAACTTCTCATCCGATTCCAGTGGTCTGAAACTTTCATTCGACTGGTTGGATTAAAGTTAACACAAATGATGTTATAAGGGGTTCACTTGGTCTTTACCTGTGTTGGTATCTTTAGAGAGAGCATGAGGAGTTTGTTGGTGATTTTTCTTCTTTTTTGGAAGTTCAGTTTTCTCTTTTTGCTGAGCTTATGGGTGTTATCTTGACAATAGAGTATGCTAAAGATGTTGGTTATTGACATTTATAGCTGGAGACTGATTCTATCATAATTTGTTAAGCTTTTACCTCAACCCAGCTTATTTCTTAGTCCATTAGAGGAAGATGAAATAAGTGTTTATCATTCTGTAAAAAAATGATTTCAAAGTTTCACATTAACCGTTGTACTAATAAACTTGTTTCTTTAGAGCTGAAGAATAGATTTGACTTCTCTTTATATTATATTTTATTTTCTGTGATTTTTCAAATTCTTTTTATAATAAGTATAGATTCTCTATATTTCCTCTTGTTTAACTCGTTTTTAGAGAATGATTTTGTTTATCTCTACATGAGTTTGGCCTAGTCTTTTATGTTTATTTTTTTATGATATAGTTCTTTTAAATTAAAAAAGTTATGAAAAACAATTGATATATGAAGAGTGGGAGAATAATTTGTTTTATATGAAATAGTATCAGACAAATCAAAATAAATAAAGTAGTTTTTTATAATATTTGATAATTGTAAGTATTTAATCTATGTGTACATAATTAATCACTTAATATTAAAGGGAGTATCTATCAGCTAAGTAAATTTTGATACTCCATTATATACATCTAACTATTAAATAACTACTTTGAAAAATTAACTCGCCACTCTTCTCTCTACATATGAGTAATAACTAGAAAAAACCTTAAACAAAATCACATTTAACTCCACTGTTCTCGCTGTATATGAGTAATGAGTTCATTTAATTTTTTCTATTTTTATATAATAAAAAATATTTTTTATAAAATACTTTCGAATTATATTTATTAAGAATTATGTTAAATTTAAAGATAAGAATATTTTTAAAATAATATCATTAAGTATTGCTATAACTTTTTATATTTTGTGAGATTTTCTTTCTATTAAAGTTTAGAAAAAGTAATTTTCTGTGTATCTATGTTTAAAAAATAAGGCAAAATAATAGTAAAATAAGGTTTAAAAATTAAGATTGATTTATGTTTAAGTTTATTAGGACAATATTTTTTTTTAGCAGAAAGTTGTAGTCTGAAAACTGTATGCATGCATTCGAACAAGAATCGTCGTTTCCAAAGATAAAAAAAAATAAAAATAATTAATTAAAGAGTAAAAAATACTTATGAAGGAAACATTTGATTTTGATTAAATAAAAGATAATTGTTTCTTGTAGGATCCAAATAGCTTCCTGCACAATATAAATATTAACAAATTTTTTTTGAAAAATAATAAAAGATAATCTTATAAATATTGACAAATACCTATATTTTTTTAACAAACATTAAATTTGTTATCAGAAAATTAAATATTGGAAAAAATGTGTTCAACTGCATTTTTAAAATTAATCGTATTAGTATCCTATCTCAAATTATAATATCTAACCAGTAAAATATATCATTATAACAAATTAATAAAAAATAAAATAATGCAATTGATTGAAAAAGAAATTTATGTTTTTACGAGTGTAAATGAAAAAAATTAATTATTTATCGGAAGCAATTCCCTAAATAAAATCTTATTCTATTGCATATTTAAAAAAAAAACTTAGGAGATAGATGCGATTAGGATTGAAAGCAAAAACGTGCGTTAGAAACGAAAAAGAAATAAATAAAACATCAAATTGACCTAACTAGATTGTAAGACTTTTATGCTCGCACAGTTCGCGGCAATAATTTGTACAGTTCATGAGTGGGGTCATGTCAAAATTAAATCGAAATAATATTTGAGATTGTAATTCGTATCAAATTAATTTGATCAGACGGAAATGAATAGTTATGTCTAGAGAAGAAAAAGAGCATTAAACAAAAACTTCAAATTCACTTATTGTTAATAAATACATAACTCAAATTGATGTTGTTTAGTGATTTTGGTTAACTCAGATTGAATCCAGTTAATTTAGTGTACCCCATCCGGAAACAGGTCTGGCAAAAACAGCTATGGAATGTTATAAATTAATATGTGTTAGAGAGATACACCTTACAAATAACTTCACTCTACCCAGAATTGGAATTTGAAATGTAGTGATGGAAGCAAAGTGAATGGCCCACGTCACACAACCTTGTCACAAACCTTCCATAACAACGTTGGAAGGTACAATGGTAATGACGCGGAACAAGGTTTGAAGATTCCTAGTCTCATTCTTTTCCAACTTTACCCTTCTCACCAATTTGACTTTTCTCTTTACAAGTTATTTTTTTTTTAATTAAGGAATTATCTGTTGTGGCCCTTTTTTTACTGCGTGGAAATGATCTGTTGTGTGTTGCGAATGTGATTAGTGATATATGTTATGGTTATTGAAGAGAAGAGGGTGTGCTGGAGAATGGGTCAGCAATTGGACCTCTCATCCTTACCCTTTGAACTGGTGATTCCTATGACCAAAGACTAGTCCGAGTAAAGAAAATCCACTCCACTTTTCTCAGTCAAACTTTCCTTTCCTTTCTATTTTATGCGCTTTCCCACACTTGGCTTTTTTCATAATCACAACCTCCCCCTTATAAATCCCATATAACTCACCTCCTCGCTAACCCCGTTTTCTCTTATTCTCTTCTATATACTTCTAGACCCTTGCTTTTTGGTTTTGTTTCTTCTCCAAACCTCACCAATCCATGCTTTAGTTTACCCATCTTTGGCATGTGCCACTTTGCCTCTGACACAAATTTTTCATCTCAGAACCAATCATTTTTCATCACCTGGCACATCACGGGCTTCATCTTGCTTTTGTGCCTACATGGACAACATGGCAGACCCCAAGAGCATCATACAAGAGCTTCTACAAGGTTTGGAGTTGGCAAGGCAGCTCCAAGGGTATCTCCACAAGCCTTCTTCTTCCCAAGAAACCCGTGACCTAATCCAGAAGATCATATCCTCCTTTGAAAAGGCACTTGAAATGGTAAATTGGAAAGGGCCACTGCCTGCTGGTGAGTCATCGCAACTGCCCCTTGCAGCTGCAATCCGAATGTCAGACTCACCTATCAGCGGTAGTCCCCAAAGTGAAGACTCCGAGAGAGATTTGAAGGACCAAGATCACAATGCTTTCAGAAAAAGGTACATCTAATACCAATGCATGCATCTATACACCAACTTGCCTTCGTGTCCATACCAAATGGTTTTGTGATTGCCTTTTCTAATATTGTGGAAATTTTCCGACAAATATTATTAATGCAATTACAATTGCCATTACATTATGGCAGCTAGCACCTCAAGAGCTTTCGAGTTGTGACTGAAATCTGGTCACTAACTTTTTTTAAAATCCTGCATGTAGTTTTTACTCTAATGTTATAAACTCCTTTCCTCGCAGAAACACTTTGCCGAGATGGACAAAAAGGATTCGGGTTACACCAGGAATGGGAGTGGAAGGGCCTCTTGATGATGGATATAGTTGGAGAAAATATGGTCAGAAAGACATCCTTGGAGCCATGTACCCCAGGTAACAAGATACTTAATACTATTATGTCTATATTATATGTATATGGTGTTGAACTAGGTTTATATGTACATATATATAACTATATACTTTGTTGGTTTGCAGGGGCTATTACAGATGTACCCACAGAACTGTTCAAGGTTGCATGGCAACAAAGCAAGTGCAAAGATCTGATGAAGACCCTACAATTTTTGAAATCAATTACCGAGGAAAGCACACATGCACGGTGGCCCATAACGTGGGTTCTTCTTCAGTGATTCCACTGGAAAACCAAGAACCAAGTCTGAACAACACAAATCAGCAGCAGAATATCTTGCAAAGCCTTGAGCAGCAGCAGCCAAATGATTTACTTTTGAGTCTCCGAGAAGGGTTGAGAGTCCAAACAGAGAACCTAGATTCCACTGACCAATCATTTGCTCCGTTCCTTTTCCCTTTATCAACAAACATAAAAAATGAAGGCCAAGTTTTCCCTCCCCATTTGCTTGAAAATTTCAGTTCTCCTTATGTGTCACCTGCTACATCCGGAATAAGCCACTATTCGCTGTCTCCAAGTGGGGTGAACAGTTTTGTAGGGAACCCAAATTTGGCACCTTTTGAGTCTCGTATCAATGACATGATCCCAGCTGCTACTTCAGCTCCAAACTCAGCAGCAGTTGCTTTAGAGTTTCCTTTCAACCAGTTTGAATTTGACGGTCAGAACTTCAGATTCGATAACCCATGATTTTTGTTGAGTATAAGAGAATTTGAATAAATTACAAAATCTTTTTTTTTTAAATAATAGAATTAGAAGCATATGATGAAAATGGAAAGACATCAGCAGGTGCTGTAAGGTAACATTCTAGAATTATATGACCCTTTAGAAAAAGAGGCAAAGAACATTTCTATGTATGTCTTAGCTACTTGTGTCGTAGGAATGTGCAATTCTAAAATTGCTTAGTCAATAAGAATTTTCCTTCATTGTTAGAGACAGACTCTCTTTTCTCATTTTTTTTTTGGCTTTATATGAGGATTTAACTTTACTCACAGAGGTACCTTATCAGTGCAAACTGGATGATGAAATGGTCACTTTCTGGAGTCAGAGGAAAGGGGAAAAATATATAAACCATTGTATTTGTTTCCAATTCTCTACAAATAAAATAAACAATCCAGTTTCTACAAAGCAGGTTAAGGTATCTTATCTTTGACCGTTGAAATGTTGACGCGGACAAAAACAAAAAAAAAAAACTAGCAAAACTAATGTTGTTTTGTTGAACTGTGATTTTAGTTGTACAATAGCGCTTTTAACATTAAAGTCGCAACTTGGATCGAAAATAAAAATGGAAAAACTAGGGCAACAAATAAATAAGTGGGTCTATGTGACATTTATCCAGCAATATTGTCAAGGGAAATTTGAAAATACTTTTCTATAAACTAAGGTTTTTGAATTTCTGTTGACTATACTATTAGCATGTTGAATGGTTTTTCAAACTGAATTTCTATCGTTTATATTTCCTTAAAAATTAAAATATGTGCGAAGAATTATGGATAAATAAACATTTTTAATCTGTGATTTATCACTTATAGTCAATTTATTTTTTAAGTATATCATGAACGTAGTATTGAAAATTCAACTATCACTTTAAACACATATTCTTTAATTTTTTTCACTTCTCGCTTTTTTTGTGTGGTGAAAAATTAGATGAATTTGATCTCGAAGATCCATCCAAGTTAGATAGAGTTCACGGTCTCGAAGATATTTACAAATATACTTCAGATTATTTACCATTGAAGTTCTGGCATTATGGACAATGAAATTTGAAATATTTGTTATGAATATACTTTTTAGAGTAATTTTAAGAATATACTGAACTGAAGAAAAAACATTGAATAATTATATACCAATACAAATGTGTTCAGGTGCAATTTGTAGTATTCAAAATTGTATGAAATGTAAAACAAAAATATAGATTTTCATATAAAGAAGTTTTGTAAATATTACTACGGTCAAACAAAATGCTTCTTAAAATTTTTAGTCCCTTAAAATTGCTTTCCACATCAAATGAGAGAGGAGACCACAAATATTTGGATGTTTAAAGCCCAAAACCGTAAGTGAGCATGGGCTTCAATTTAACAAAATGTCAGACCACGGGCAATTACTGCACGACTGCTTCTTCCTGCACTCCAAGCCTTTTTTTTTCAGGTACCTCCAAAAATTTCATGTTGTCCAAAAATACCTTTAAAATAACAGTGTGAAGACAGAAATATCACCTGAACTCTAAATCTATATTCCCTCATTCCGTTTGTGCGCCGTCACCTCCAAGCAGAAATTCCATTTTGCGTTGCCTTTGCCATTTTGGTTTCGTTATCCATTAATAGTAACATATTTCACAAGCATTTGAGATATATATATATTAAACATATATTGAACGATTTATATTTGAGAGATTTCTGTTTTTACAATTTGGGAGTGGAGCTTTTTTATTAAAATTTAGTTTCGGAATAAGATATTTTGGAACTGTATTCCGGAATAATATGTTTCTGAACATATTCACACCTTCCAAAATTATATTCCGGAATAAATCGTTCCGTAACTCATTTAAAAAACTTAAAATGAATTTCGGAATTCACTTTTAAAATTACAAATGTGTTCCGCAACCCCTGGTATATTGAATCCACTCTTAACTTATCTCACACAATGTTGCACGACCAATGCTTTGTAGTGTCGTTGCTCTCCCACTCTTCCGCTGCCGCCGATAATGCAGACCACTGCAGCCACTCACCCACTACACCTCAATCCATCCATCTTCAAGGTTCTACCCACCCTCAACATTTAATCCCTCCACTTCCTAGGGATCAACTAGTAATTACAGAAAAGATACTGTTGGAATATTTTAAAATTTTGAAGGTTCCTTAAGAAGGCTTGAAGGTGTAGAAGCAGTCTTACTGCACCATATCAATTCCAACCTACATCGTATCAATTTCGGAAATATTAGAAATATCTTAATATTTCATTTCAAATCAATGAAAGAGATGTTTTCTAACAACATTGTTTAGAATTCTAGAATGTAAATTTTAGGTTCTGAAATATGTTTTTCAGAATATATTTTTTAGAACGTGAAATTTATCTTTCAGAAGATATATTTTGAAAAATGTAAAATTTATATTGTGGAAAATGTTTTTTAGAAATAGATTCTTGAAATTCTAAATCCGAAAGTCATTGAATTATAAACTTAGGAATGTTTTAATCATTTCATTTAGTAATATGATGCAGGTAAAAAAAAAATTATACGGTGCAGGAAGCAACTGACCAGAACACGCAAGTCACAAAGAACCCACCAGATGGGCCTTCATAGTCCATAAAATTTATATATGAAAAATTATATTTTGACAGTTTTTGCCCTCTAAAAATTAAGGAGAGTGAAGAATTATAATGTAACATCCGAATACGTGAGAAATGACCCCACAACGAACAACTTGTTCTAAAAATCCTCATGATTCCCATCAGTTGTCGTTCCATCATCAAATCAATGAAATGCCACGAATTGTTAAAAGAAGGAAGCAAAAAGCAAGTGAGCCCTTAATGTACTGCCGCATATGATCTCTCAAGAATAAATTATGATAAAAATTATTTTTTAGTCTATAAAAAATCATTTTTAATTTGCTTACTCTTGTGGGATCACAAGAGAATCCATAATTTAATGGACTTGGTATTAGTAGTTATATTTTGTAAATGGCTTCGTGTTAAATGTGACATTTTGTGACTTATCATTTTATAACTAGGTGCTACATTTTTATTGGCATAAGTGGTCAGTTTCTGCTTAACTGAATAAATTTCTCAAAGGTGTAATATATAAGAACTACCTTTTATGAATATAGTCGGTGCTTCTCAGTTTTCTCTATTTCTATTCTCTCTTCCATAAAATTTTGTACCTTACTTCAACCATTATATTATTTAACAACTTCTTATAAAATTATACTTTTTAATTAAAATTTATATTAGTCAATGTTCTACCTTAGTTGATTGAATATGATGCTTGAGTTGTTGTAAGCTTTTTAACATGTTCAATTTATAAAGAAAAATATATTAATTTTATATTAAATAATTTATAATTGTCATAAAAGTAAATAAATTATGTTACACTATCACACAAACAATAATATTAGCTAGTTTGAAAACAAAATTTATATGCATAAAGCTGTAGTTATTGTTGAAAAAAAGTAATCTTATTTTTTTAATAATAGAATTATTTACTGTTGACAAAAAAGAATTAACATATATGAAATATTTGAGATTTTTCAATTTATATATATATAAAAAATAATAATACAACGTTTAGAGAATTATGACACATACACTCAACCATCTTTACCCTTTTCCTACTAGGTACCAACATTTTCCCGTCATACAAAAGAAATCCTAGTTTCCTATTTCAACATAATCATTATAATTGTTACACATTTTAAACGTTCCACTGATGAGATAATTAGATATTTTGTTCTCAAATCACATCAGGCCTCATACCACACTGTTTTATTTGTAACAATTAATTCACCCAAGTAACGTACATAACCAAAGCTAAGTCTGATACCTAAATGTGTCTGATTTTTTTCTTCACGGGCAGTTTTGAAGCATTGATGTTTCTCCTTGCTGTTGGATCCTCCATATATCTCGCTTGTTCTCCCTGACCCCAAATTTCTTCTTTGCTAACGAGTTTTCTTATGTAACTCGAACCAGAGTTTTCTTATGTAACTCGAACTGTTATTTGCTTGCATACAGTAATATTTGCAAAAGATTGAAACACACTACGGAACCTCGTAGGAGGCTAGGTACTTTGCACAACAAACACTACAAGAAAATAACAAAATAACTCTCAAAATCTCTAGGTTAATGGTCCACACAAGAAGTATGGACCAAACCCACTCTAAATTATCACAGCCACTCAAGGTGTGACCCATACACCAAAATAACTCAAGATATGACTCACGCACTAAAATATCATTTGTAATTAATTAATTGTAAGCAGCAGTTAGACTACGCAAAAACGTAAAAGAAAATTCAAACAAAAAAATATAAAACTAAGTAAGGGTCAGGCCCACGCACCAAAATATTATTTGTAATTAATTAATTGCAAGCAACGTGGGCTAGACCCACGCAAAACGCAAAAGAAAATTAAAAAAAAAAAACAGGCGGCACGCACCAAAATATTATTTGTAATTAATTAATTGCAAGCAGCATGGGCTAGATCCACATAAAACGGAAAATAAAATTAAAAAAAATATAAAACCAAGCGGGGCTAGACCCACACACCAAAATATTATTTGCAATTAATTAATTGTAAGCAGCGTGAGCTAGATCCATGCAAAACGTAAAAGAAAATTAAAAAAAATAAAATAAAACCAAGCAGGGGTAGACCCACGTACCAAAATGTTATTTGCAATTAATTAATTGCAAACAACATGGGTTAGACTCACACAAAATGCAAAAGAAAATAAAAAAACAAGTGGGGGCCAGACCCACATACCAAAATATTATTTGTAATTAATTAATCGCAAGCAGCGTTGACTAAACCCACACAAAACACAAAAGAAAATTCAAAAAAAAAAAAAAAACCAAGAAGGGGGATTTTGTCATGTTTAAATTTTTTTTTAAATTAATAAAATTAAAAAAGGTAAATTTAATTGTTGAGTATGTTTGTTTTTTAG
>Ga0099825_1009992_pt1 | contig 10557 bp, 5 predicted proteins | sample SiratroredBW_FD_76838 | JGI IMG/M metagenome (GOLD analysis project Ga0099825, IMG submission 76838) | Root nodule microbial communities of legume samples collected from California, USA - Siratro red BW | ecosystem: Host-associated > Plants > Roots > Nodule | place: USA: California | collected... | reverse complement strand
TGGTGATTTCATTGAGTGTTCAGAAAGTTGACCTTAGTTTGACACTTACATACACATGGTTAGACACTTGTGTGTGCAGGGGTCGTCATGGGTCTGCCTTGGTTGTTGTCATTCGTATGTGGTTAATGGAGACCCAGAGACACCGTTTTTGAATCCCATGGTGGGAATTATGGTAGGTTATGAGTTATGGCTGTGAGGGATGCACTGATTTTGTGACTTCATTGAGCGTTCAGAAAGTTCACCTGAGTTAGACACTTAGAAACACATGGTTAGACACTTGTATATGCAGGGGTGGTCATGGGTTAGGATTGGTCTGGCTTGGTTCCTGTCATTCGTATCTGGTCCATGTCATTTGTAACTTTACTTTTGGAAGTTTAACATGTATTTGTTTTGGAAGTGTGTAATTCGTTATCCATTAGCAACATGTATTTGTTTTGGAACTGTCTTATTGGTTTGGGTTTTAGTGTAGATAATTTATGTAATAAAGAAATTTTTTTTGCCGAATTGATGTCATGAGGATGTTGGTTTGTAGGTAGCTATGGCTGGAAGAAGGTCCGATGAACGACGATCTGATGTTGACTCTAACAAACCAAAGGTAATTTATTTGTTATGTAATATTATTTTTCTTCATAAATTATGGAGTAGGTTATGTAATAATTATTTTCTGACGTGTTGTTGCAGATTAGAGTTCATCATCAAGTTAAAACCGATCATATCATTGAGATTAATCAAATGATGTCTGATTTCCAAAAGGAGAAGTTGGAGAGAACTCTTTTTAAGTTGCTTCTTCAGTTGCAAGAACCAATTGACATTTGTTCTCCTTTGTTGTAGGAACTTCAAATATTTCGTGAAGAACTTGTGTGTAAATGGGTCCTCCATGACGAAAATGTTCGGCGAGATTATGTGTTGGCAAAACTACAACATATGTAATATGAGCTTTGATCACTGTAGTGGACTTATGAAGTTTGTACATTGTATAGACATTTATAAAGTTAACTTTGTAAATTGTAAATAGAAGTTGGTTTAGAGTATTCAATCTTTAACGTTGTGTACAATTATTGTTTGCAATTATTTAATTCATATTTTCAATGAAATTTTAAATATTTCCACAAATTGTTGGTAAATTGTTCTCTTACATCATTGGAGTCAGTCATGGACATGTGCATTACATGATATGCTGTGATGTTTGGTCATAAAGTATTGCCAAGTTAAACACTTAATTACATAGGATTAAACACTTAGAATGTCCAGTATTGGTAATGACTTTTCAGGACTGCACAGTGCTTAGTTATGCCAGTAGTAGGGGGTTTTAGTATCTTCCAAAGTCATACCTGTGTTCACTCCCACAATAGAAAAATGTAAATATTTCACGTGTGGAGGTTAGGGGTCCACTCAATTGGTGACTTCAATATGTGGTCAGAAAGTAATTCCAAGTTAAACACTTAACTGCATACGGTTAAACACTTAGAATGTCTAGTGTTGGCCATGATTTTTCAAGACTATCGATTACTTAATTATGACAGTGGTAGGGGGTTTTAGGATTAAGCAATGTCATAGCTGTGTTCACTCCCACAATGGAAACATGTAGAGATTTGCGGTGTGGAGGTTAGGGGTCGGTCAGGGGTCCACTTAATTGGTGGCTTCGATGTGTGGTTAGAAAGTAATGTCAAGTTAAACACTTAATTTCATACGGTTAAACAATTAGAATGTGTAGTGGTGGCAATGGCTTTTCAGGATTGTCCATTCTGTTAGTTATGGCAATGGTTGTGGGGTTTTAGGATGAACCAACGACACACCTCTGTTCAGTCTCACAATGGAAAACACGTAAAGATTTAAGGTTTGAAGGTCATGGGTGCACTGAATTGGTGGGTTCGAGATGTGCTCAGAAAGTATTCCCAGTTAAACACTTAACTATATACGGTTAAGCACTTAGAATCTTCGGTGTTGGCAACAACATTTCAGTATTGTCCATTGCTTAGTTATGGAGTGGTAGGGGGTTTTAGGATCAAGCAATGTCACAGTTGTGTTCACTCCCACAATGGAAAGATGTAAATATTTCACATGTGGAGGTCAGGGGTCCACTTAATTGGTAGCTTTGACGTATGGTCAGAAAGTAATTCCAAGTTAAACAATTAACTCCATACGGTTAAACACTTAGAATGTCCAGTGTTGGCAATGACTTTTCAGGACTGTCCATTCCTTAGTTATGGCAGTGGTAGGGGATTTTAGGATCAAGCAATGTCACAGTTGTACTCACTCTCACAATGAAAAAATGTAAATATTTCACATGTGGAGGTCAGAGGTACACTTAATTGGTGCCTTCGATGTGTGGTAAAAAGGTAATTCCAAGTTAAACACTTAACTTCATACAGTTAAACACTTAGAATGTCCAGTGTTAGTAATGGCTTTTCAGGACCGTCCATTCATTAGTTATGGCAGTGGTAGGGGATTTTAGGATCAAGCAATGTCACAGTTGTGTTCACTCCCACAATGGAAAAATGTAAATATTTCACGTGTGGAGGTCAAGGGTAAAAAAAGTGCCACACACATAACTACCCTCCATGTGAAGAACTTTCGCCACTTGACATTTATCCACTGGAAAATAAAATTACAATGTCAGATTTGTATTTGTATTTTGAAATCAACAATGAAAACGAATACTCAAAGTTATTCAGCAACACTGAACCTAAACAACACATACTTCAAAACCCATAAATGAAAACCAAAAATCAACACAAAAACAAACCAATCACATGGAAACATAATGTAACGATTCTTACCTCCTCCTTATAGGTTTAGCTCTTCTCTATTTTTAGTCAACCAGTCGCCGTTGGAAGTTCTCCCTCTCTTTACTATTTTGCCTTAAACCCACAAACACCCAACAAAAGCTATTTATCGTCGAAGTCGCCGTCCACCTCTCTCACCGTTCGTTGTGAGCAGTTCATATGTTTTCGCCAAACACTCTACACATTTCGTCAACCCGTCACCATTGGAAGCTCTCTCTCACTTCATCGTTTTGCCCTAAACCCACAAACACCGAACGAAAGATATTTGTCGTCGAAGTTGATGTCCACCCCTCTCATCATTTGTCACGCAGTTCAAACGTTTTCTCCAAATACTCTGCACATCACAAATGAACTCGCCAAACAAAGCCTCATTTTCAATCGGAAAAATACTTCAAAATACCATTCATGCCCCTCCTGACCAAATACTTATAATGCCCCTCAGCCACATAAGAAAATTTGCCACATACACGGTTGGCAAAAGGTTGGCAGCCACGTGTGGTTGTCAAACCGATATTTTCCTTAAATATAAGAGTTATATTTTGAAAGAGTTCCGATATGTTAACAACCTTACGTGTCAACACAACCACCTTACAACCCCACGTGGCGATGACGTGGATAAAATGAATGACATAGTGGGTTCTAGCGTGGCAGCAACTTCGTTCACAAGAGAGATCACTGCTTCTTCATTTTGCAATCATAGAGAAAAACCTTGCCTTCCTTCTTTAACCCGCGCAACATCTTCGTTGATAAGAGAAACCACTGCCCCTTTGTTTTGCAATCACAGAGGAAGAACCTTTCCTTCGTTCTTCAACGCGCAAAGCCACAAGTATTGGGTCACGACGGACTACCTAGCAATGCCATCATCAACGAAGGGACATGAGTGCTGTGCCATGACCACCAATCTAGATACAAGTGTTTAAGCTAGTTTATTTAAGTGTTTAATTGAGTAGAATTTTCTGACCACCCACCACAGCCACCAAATGTGTCTACCCCTAACCTCCACAACTAATATGCTTATATCTTTTGCACGATGAGATTCAAAAATGCAATAGTACTTGGGTCACGATGGACCACATAGCAATGCCATCAACCAAGGGACATGGGTGCTGCACATACAAGTGTTTAACCTAGTGTAATTAAGTGTTTAACTTAACAAAACTTTTTAACCACGCATCACAACCACCAAATCTGTGGCCCCCTGACCTCAATACTTGAATCCCTTACATGTTTTGCACCATGACACTCAATAAAATTGTGTCTTCCTTCAACACAGACCACCTACCAATGACATCAACCAAGGGACAGTGGTTCTATGCCATGATCACCCCAACACGTACAAAGTATTTAACCTTGTGCATATAAGTGTTTAACTTAGTTGAACTTTGTGTGTCCCCTCACCTCCTTATTCAATCCCTTACATGTTTGCACCCTAGCATTCAATACAAGTGTGTCTTTCTTCATCATGCAAACCTTAAACCAATGACATCAACTAAAGGACAATGGTCCTGCGCCCACACCAGTACTGCACGTTCAAAGTGTTTAACCCTGTGTATATAAGTGTTTTAACTCAGTTGAACTTTCTGACCGCCCAACACAACCAGCAATTTTATGCTCCCTCACTTCATAGTTCAATCCCTTACAGTGGTCCTGTGCTATGACCACCCATGCACATACAAAGTATTTAACCCTATGCATATAAGTGTTTAACTTAGTTAAACTTTCTGACCACCCAACTCAGCCAGCAATTGTGTGCCCCTCATCTCCATAGTTCAATCCTTTACATGTATTATACCTTAACATTCAATACAAGTGTGTCTTCCTTTACTACAGAGCACCAACCAATGGACAATGGTCCTGCGCCATGACCACCATGCACATACAAAGTGTTTAATCGTGTGCATATAAGTGTTTAACTCAGTTGAACTTTCTGATCACCCAACACAGCCAGCATTGTGTCCCCTCACCTCCATAGTTCAATCCCTTACATGTACCCTGACATTCAATATAACTATGCCTTCCTTTACCACAGAGCACCTACCAATGATATCAACCAATGACAGTGGTATTGTACCATGACCACTCCTGTATATACAAAGTTTTTAATCCTGTGCACAACCCCACCTAAATGTTGTCCCTTTCTTTCTGCGCAAACGTTTTTCATCAACCATGCGCACAACTACATCTTTGGCAGCGTCTTTGAGTGTTCAACTCGCAAATAGGTTCCTCGCTCAACCCCTCGCCTTCCCTACTGAGTTTAAACACACCTCATGAAGTTCAGTGTTACACTTTTAAATTTTTTAACTCTGTGAGCAAAAACTCAATTCTACCCATGTTAGTGAGCAAAAACTCAATTCTACCCACGTCAACACTGGTACCATCTTAGTGGTTGACACAGGATTGTCATCCACATGTGATTGTCAACGTATATTTTTTTATTTTAAAATTACAAGATATGATTTAAATATTTATAATTAATCATCTCGTGGATGTATTTTGCATAAATATTCTTTAAATTTAATGCAATATTACGTTTCCCTCAAAGTCTTTTGGTACTACATATATATTAATATATTAAATCAACTTAATGCATATATGGTTGCACTAAGACTTAAGAGTAGAGTCATCATCCTTTGTCAAAGTATCTTGTAACTTGTTTTCTACCAGCAAAGACCTCTCAATCTTCTACTCTAGTATCGACGCCAAGTTAGGCAACCAATCTACCACTTTAAGGAATAGAACCTGCATGGAAAAAGTGAAAATGATATTGATAATTGATTATTTAAGATGAGTAATCGATTATGAGATAAAAAAAAATACTGAGTAATATGACAAAAAGGCAACTGAAAATTGATGATTCGGTATATGTTAACTGATTATGTGGAGAGATGATACTTTGACACTGAAAATAGTAACTTACTCCTATTTAACACTAAAAAATAATATTATTTTATTAAAATATAATATTTTATTATAAAAATCAGAAATAAAATGGTGTTATCTTGTTACACGGATGTCAAAGTAAAATTATTCGATTATGTGCCTCTCGGCCAATCCACATCGAAAACAAGGCAAAAAAATATAATTGCATAAGTGATTACGTGACTTTCATCTCAAATCTCCTTTCTTGGGCAAATAACATTACGGAGCTTCTCCTGCAAATCACTGGAAATAAACACCACTGCTTCCAAGAATTCCATCCTCATAAACAATGCTTATGTTGAAACAAAGACATGCTAAAAGAATTGATCTCTACGCTGTTCAAGTTCAAATATTTTAATCAAAGTCAAAGTTTCAACTCATTTAAATTAATCAAATTTATCGAACCGATTGGTCAGTCTAAGTTTCAAAAACATAGTTGATTTGGTCAACCAGAAGCACCAGATTCACTAAACTATGTATTCATACAAAATTAATTTAAATACATTTTTTGTAAAAGAGAAATTATTTGATCAATAATTAATTATGAATAATTGCTATCATTACCATGGATCCGAAAAAGGTGTTTGTGAGCTTCCATCTTCGTATTTCTGACAAGCAACTTAAAGCCCCGCATTGGAGAGATTATTTTCTTTTGCCTTTGCATTAATATTCTCAACTTCCTGTGCTTCTTTGACATACCAATTGTAAGGAAGCTGGATTTTAGGCCCTGAATCACCGTCGCTTTTTTTTACATAATCAATGCGAACATCATTATGACTTGATGGGAACATTACTTCTGATCCGAACTTTTCATATTCATGTATATCTTTCTTGAGTATTCTTCTCAGCCCCCATTTCTTGATCTTAACACTTGGATGCGCTTTAAGTGTGATATGCGCCCCTGTGTTCACAAAATGACAGTGTTCTCTACTTATGTAAATTATCCAAATGTGTGATCCATACTTCTGATTCATCTCCAAATTAAGTGGCATGTTAAAGTACTCTTCTGTGTATTCACTTTCAAAAGAAAGATAAAACGGATGCAAACTATGTGAAGATCTGGCAATCGCATCACCATTTTTTATCTTAAATACTACACAAAAGGCAAAGCCAATCCAGTTGAATATCGTATCACATTGAACTATCCTTATAATTGAATCTCCTCTAAATACTTCACCTTCCCAGATTAGATATGGCCAATTCCAAGAACGAACAATGTCAAAGCCACACCGAAAATTACAGGGTTCCTATTGCCACAAGGAAAATCACAAAGCAAATTTTATTATAATCAATTATACTCCAATGAAATTAGTTGTTAATAAAAACTATATTTTACAATTAATCTATAAAGACTCTCCTAACGATGAATTAGGCACATATATCAGTCAGGCAAAAAGACAAGGTTGTAGAATGTGAACCTTAATGAGTCTGAAAAGCCAAGCAAGTCCCCAACTTCCAGGAGGCGTCTGGGGGCAATCAAAAAGATGTAAGCCAGACCTATGATCACGTGATCCGGATACTGTTTTAAAATACCTCCCCCCTGATGTAGTTCCTTTAATTGGAAGGCCAGGCAAAGATATAAGCTTATGACAATGAGACAAGTTTAAATACGCAAGACAATGAAGCCCCCTGAAGGAATCAGGTACTGAAACAATCTTGTTTCCCTGTAGATTCAGTCTTTCCAGACACCTTAACTCTCCAATAGCATCAGGTACTTCTTGTAGATTGCAAAAACTTAGGTCCAGAAAAACCAAAGCTATCAAACGGGATGAAGAAGCTTGTCTTGGTAGCAGATCCATTAGGTTCAAAGAGCCGCATAAATCCAGAGTTTGAAGAGATGCCAAGGAATTAATATCATTTGGTATACTCACAAGCTTGATGCAGCCTCTCAAACTCAAGAATGTAAGACCTGAAAGGACTCCAATAGATTCATGAATAGTGGATAAACTTGTACAGTCATCCATGTCAAGGTAGTCAAAATGTCTTGCACTTGTAAAATCTGGGGAGCTTTCAAGTTTAGTACAACCCGAGAGATATAGAACACTCAGAGAATTCATGTTACCTCCACTGCCAAAGTCAATGATAACTAGATTGGAACAATTTCGTAAGTTCAAGAAACGAAGCTTCTTAAGAAGTCCAATTGATGACTGGACATGTGATAAACTTGTACATCCAGAAAGATCTAGCCTTTCAAGATTTATGATTCCGGAAAAATCCGGAGTCTCAATCAGGTACTTGGAGTTGCTTAAGTCAACCCTTCTCAAGTTGGGGATGCTCTGTGAAAAGAGAATAAACAACCACCTATTAGCATCTAATCTTAAAACTTCAATTTCATTATTTCTCTCAGTTTGGTATTCTTTCAAAATTGAAGACATACTAAAGAGATGAAAGAAAAAAAAGTTTCATTTTGGTTTATTAAATGAAAAAAAGAATTATAATATCATCCAAAAGGATGAACTGTGATCATAGTTACTTAAATTAATAAAACTTTTACAATAATCAACAATTATAATAATTAAATGGTAGAGAAAATTACACGTAAAGATAATCAAAATAATATTTAACATGTTATCACTTTTAAGTATATGTTTATTCAAATTTGAATTGCAAAATTATTATCACATTATACAATCCTACTCACCATCAAGTTTACAGAAAATTATTATAACATTATAAAAAAGTATAAATGTGATTTATATAATATATAGCACTTCCTCCAAAATGGAAAACACAAATTATTTTAATTAAAGAGAAAAATATTATCCATTAAGATTTTATTTAAACAAATTATTAAATTAATTTAATTACTTTATAAGTTATTTTAAACAACACAACAGTAAACGGTAAATATACTAAAATAATTTATTTTATTAGCTTCTAGTTTATAGTCTGTAAAATACTTCAGTTAATTCATTTAGTTTTTTATTATCTTTTATATTTTAGTATATTTTTATTATCTTTAATTTCTTTTTCTTCATTTTCACTTCTTTCAATTTTTTTAGATAATTAATTGTTATAACTTTTTTTTTTAATTTTTATACGATTAAAGTTAAAAACAATTAATACTATAAATTGAAGTAACAATGTTATGAAAAATTACATCCTACACAAATTGTTAATAATAAATTCAATGTAAAAAATTAAATTAAAAAAAAAACTTAAATTTTTAAATAAATAAGTAAAAATAAATTTGATTGACATTCATCTTGTTAATCCATTTAAATAAAATGAAGTTTTTAAATAAAAAATATATACAAGTTTAAAAAAAAAAAATTAATAATACGAATATTACAGATGAATGTGATTATAGTACCTTGGGGCCTTCCCATAAACGTCTGATATGACTGTTAGGCATATTCAATTCCACAAGATTAGAGGCTGTAAAATATGTTGGCAGAGAAGCAAAAGGATAATCATGCCACAACAGATATCGCAGCCTGTCAGAAAGAAACTACAGCCTTCCTGAAAATGTTGCGTGATTCAGTATCAGTAATGTGAGCTCCTTCATTTTTGACAATCCATCAACACTACATTCCCACATTTCTTCTCTTTTATTTAAAACAATGGCTTTCACCTTCTCTGTTCCCTGAAACGCAGAGAATAAACATGTAAAAAAACACTTAATCGAGTCATTTCAGTAATTAGAATGTGAAATATAAAAGAAAGGGAAACAGTGAAGTTTTAGTTTGAAATAAATGTAATTTAAATTCAATAATTACTTAAAGAAATCCCGTCATACTAAAAATATATTGTTCGAAAAGCATAAATTTTAACAATAATAAAATGAATATATTGACGTTAAGAAAATAATCTTTTTGTCTAAATGGATAGATAATGCTATTAACTATGGAGCAGATATTAAAAAAATTCATTTAACAAGATTAAAAAAAAACATTTCACATGACTCCGTAAGTTTGAAAATGTAACTTGTTACCGTAGCTGCTGTCAAGACTTGCAAGAAGTCTTTATGAAGCCAAATTCTACTCCATGATCCTGGTTCTTCGGGAGATTGGTCCCGAACCATTTTCTTTCCTAATTCATGTAACAATTCATGCATAACAATTTCTCCATTGCTAATAGTGATGAGTGATTTCTCAATGAGTCTTGAAATTCCAATTTTAGGGTGTAACCCACAACAGTCCAGAATTCGCTTAACATAATCCTCCCTCTCCCCTTTAAAGAAACATGCAATGTGTAAAAATATTTGTTTTTCCTCATAGTGTAGTCCATCAACACTTACTTGAAGTACATTCATAATTTCATTATCTGGACTGTTCTCCAACCTGTTCAACACATCTCTCCATAGAACAGCATCTCGAGTACACAAGAAAGAACCCAACACTCTAATTGCCAATGGAAGACATTGGGCATATTTGAGTACCTCAGGAATCAACTCCACACAACTACTGCTTCCCTCTTCACTCTTGAAGGCTCTTCTACAAAACAATTCACGAGCCTCCTTATCATTCATTAATGAAACCTTGTGTATCAATATACCAGCTTCATACACTTTCAGAATATGCTCATCTGTGGTGGTAATAACCATTCTACTTCCCTTCAAAAGCAATCTAGGTTCTATAGCCAAATTTTCCAGTTGCTCTAACCCATCGACATTGTCCAGAACTATGAGGACCTTTATGCTGTGTAGCCTATTTCTCACAATCCCTGATATTTCACTAGGACTACTCATATCTAGATTGTTTTCACGTAAAGTTTGGGAAATGATTTTTTTGTGTACAGCAGTATGGCCACCATCCCTATAAAGTTTGCTGACATCCTCAATGAAACAAGAAGCATCAAACCTGTCAGAGATTTTGTCATACAGAACAGCAGCATGAGTGGTCTTGCCTAT
>Ga0099825_1009987_pt1 | contig 10559 bp, 7 predicted proteins | sample SiratroredBW_FD_76838 | JGI IMG/M metagenome (GOLD analysis project Ga0099825, IMG submission 76838) | Root nodule microbial communities of legume samples collected from California, USA - Siratro red BW | ecosystem: Host-associated > Plants > Roots > Nodule | place: USA: California | collected... | reverse complement strand
TTAATTCTATTATTATTATTATTATTATTATTTTGGTTAATTTTATTACAACTAATATTTTTCTTTTTATTATTAATATCATTAATATTAGTAATATTATTATTGATATTAATAATTACATTATTATTATTATTATTATTATTATTATTATTATTATTATTATTGTTTTAGTATTTTAATATTATACTTACTAATATCTGATAATAATAATAATAATAATAATATTATTATTATTATAATAAAAGTAATAAGAATGAATATATGATCGCAAAATTAATGTTGGTACATTGGTTATGACTTGGTTTGCATACCTGAAGGACTTGGAGTAATGCTCTCAACAATTTATGAATAATTATAATTTAGGTGTTATCAATAATAAAATCAGTAATAATAAATATCAATAATAGAAATATAATAATAATAATCACAATATTAAATAATTTATAAAAAATATTTTGTATTTATCTATGGATTTAATTTGTATGTAATATTGGTAGTAAATTACTTACGGATTTTGTCGATTACATATGAATTTTTTCTATTTGTAAATATGATTTTTCTTTTAGTGATTGAGTATTATTTATTTAAGTCACTCCTAACTAATCACTGAGTATTCTTTACTCAAGTTGCTACTGGCTAACCACAAAGTATTATTTGAATAGTAGCCACTCTTGGCTAATATATGAGTATTTTTTTTACGAAATAGTCACTCTTAGCTAATAATCAAGTATTCTTTACCAAATAGCTTCTCCTAGTTAATAATCGAGTATTCTTTACCAAAATGGTTAAGATGAAGAAGTTATATACAAGGTGATCAACTGATCATGTTGAAGTTTGCTATAGAGGATAATCGTCTGAAGACGTATATAGAATTTGATCTCTCTCTCTCTCACTCTCTCTCTCTCTCTCTCTCTCTCGTAGTTAGCTGATTGAAATTCAATAGCGTTGAAATTCAATAGCGTTCTTCTATGAAACTTTAGATTGACATAGAAAATTTGAGTAGTGTTTCAACATTATACAATTTGGCTTCTACTCCTTAAGATTCTTTATACATGCTATGAAAGAATGACCGTTGTGAGTCTACTTTTTCCTATTGAAATCAATTTTAGTTCTTTTATATGTTATTCTTTCGTCTAATGAGCTTGCTTGACTAGAATGCATTAAATGCACTTCATATAACATTAAATCCTCTCTTCTTCTTTACATAATCTTCCTAATAAATGGATGCAGTTATCTTTCCTTAGGTAGTGTGCCATGACTTGATTTTGCCTGCTTGTGTATAGTCATACAAGGTAGATATCCCTTTCAGAGTTGCTAATGCTCACTGTTAGGTAATTTGCATAGAAGAATTAGCTTTTGCTCTAACTCCAGAGATCTTTCGATGTTAATTTTAGCCTATGCTTTCAGTGGATATTTTTCGTGAACAAAAATTCCCTACAACATAAAATAAACATATAGATATTTATTGAAATACGGGGTCAACTTAGTCTATGCTCGTATTGTTTGATGTTTTATGCGCATTTCATCTAATATTTTATATGCCTTATCAAATGTAAGAAAATACAACACAATGTTGTATCGTCTGTCAAATGAAACACTTAAGTCTTACATAATCTCTTGTTTACTCATAGTCATCATCTTACAAATGGGTATGACAATATTTTATACTTAGTTATTTTTAACACTAAATCAAAATTCAAGAGTGTTGAACTTTTGCTGTCACATAATATTTGAGTAAAAAACTTATAAATAGAAAAATCTAACTATTCAAACTTCATTTTAGAAAACCACCATATCTCTAAAGCACTTTTTCTCTGTCTTCTTTCTAAATTTTTGAAGGATTTTCTCATCCTTTCATAGATCAAAACCGACCTTAGAGACTCTAGTGAAGGATAAAGCATTTATATACAATTATAAATTATTTTAAAGTAAGTTCCTCTTTACACTTTTTCTTGAGTTGGTTTTGAGAAGAAGTGCATGCTTAGGGGCTCGGCTGTTGTATGTCATTCTTCAAGGAGAAAAATGAATCTTTGGTAGTCTAAGATCATGAGGGTATGTTTATATTATTGATCAGAGTATTTTATGTACATGTTTACCTTTCTTGTGTGATTAGAGAATTAGAAGCTTAAGCTTGAGTAAAACAAGTCTTAACAACTAAGGGAAGTTACTTATGTTTTTTGACAGTACTTTATGGTGTATGATCTGGATGTGAAGGTGACTTGACACACTATCTTGATTTCTATGCAAGTTTTATTTTTTTGTTTGAACATAATTAAAGGTTTGAAATTGAGTAAACATGTTATTTAAGTTTTTGGTTAATGGATAATTATTTTAGAGCACTTAGAATTCAATACGAGATATTGATATGGTGAATAGATTATGCATGTTAAAGGATGAAGTTTCTTAAACTAAGTTTTTAATATGATTTAGATGAGTATAGTGATTTTTCACATAATTATTAATGTATTTGTATTTAAACAAATTATAGTCATTATGATAACTTTGAGTTTGTTTAAAAGTTACAATTATTAGATTGATTTTGGGTGATTTTTGAAGTTTCTCTTTGCCCTATTTTTGATCAAATGAAAGATTTTTTGCTTAAACGAAAATAGAGTGGTTGCTCGTTGTGCTAGAGCAATTGCTCTCGACCTTATTTTAGGTCAAGTGAAAAAAACTTATGTTTTTATAATTGATTAATATAAATGTTGAATATAAATGTCAGTAGAATATTGAATTGTTTATTTAATAAAGATGTATTTTGTTTAAATAAATTATGTTGTATGAGAAAAGTTGTTGAGAATGATAAGAAATCACTGAATTTTGGAGTTATAAATTTGGATGATTTGTGAATCACTATTTGATTTTGTGTATTAAGCGAAAACTATGTTGTAACAGAGATCTTTAGCTTCACTAATCGTCTAAGTCATGTGGACTAAGACATTAGGTAGTGATATATTGAATAAGAGTTTGTAGATATTCCTTACTGAATATCCTTTGATGTATTGATCCATGTATGATTTATATGGTTATGTAAGTTTGCATTTAAGTACGCCATTAGGTTCAAACACCTAGCTAAATTCTATACCTAGACCATATTTGAGGCTCGAAGGTGCAAAAATTTCGAGTATAGGTTAAAGAAATAAGTTAAAGGAAACGTCCATGAGTGAATTTCTTGCTTTAGTGGAGAAAGAAAGAGTAACAGAGAGTTTGAGCTAAACAACAAGCAGGAGAACCTTCTGGAAATACACCTAAGTATGGAGATAAAAGAAGCCTTATTATAGACCTCAATCTTATAAAAGTAGAGGATTTAGTTCTCTGTAATTAAATGTTAGATGTGATGTAATGATCTACATGTTATTAAATTTGACCCTTAACCAATTCCAAATGTGACACGCGAAAAATGTCACATGTTTTGTCATACAACAAAAGTTCGTCATGTGCGGTTAGGAGTAGCAAAATTTGGTGGGGTACAATATTAGGGCAACAATTAGGGGCCAAGAGTGTTTGTTATTAGTGAAGTTAAAACTTCACAATTTGGTAGTCTTATTAGAGGTATTTTTTATTTTTTTATTTTAATATCTAGAAGGTAGTTATCTGTATTGTTTGATTATGGGGCAACACTTTCTCTTGTACCATTTGTCTATGTTAAGAAACTTAAGTCGCTAGTTAGAGAGTTAGAGGTTGAGTTAGTGGTATCTAAACTAACTAAGGGGGTTATAGTGACTCATGTCTACTGAGTGTCCGATTGTTATAGTAGGACGAAAATACAAGACCAGTCTGATTTTTATGCCTCTGAAAGATTCAGATGTTATCTTATGAATGAATTGCTTACATTACTTGTTGGATATCCCTTTCAAAAGTGCTTATAAATGTGTTTTATAAAATAATCAGATGAACCTTTATAGGAGTCTGCATTTTTAGAGCTAACCTTTTTTAAGTTGGTATTAGAGCTCATCAACTCCCTTTTCATACTCTTCAATAATGCAATATACATTCATCTAACTTCGATCCATAACTATGTACGTTACAAACTCCATCATCATCAACCATGCAATATGAAATTCTCACTTTTGTAATTGAAGGAAAGACCCTATCCATTCAGGAAAACATTTTCCATAATTCGGTAACATGTACAAACAAAGTCTATTATCTTAAATTTGATAAAATTTTGACAACATGTTGCACTAGCCTTCGAAGTATATGAAATGAAAGTGGTCAAAAAGCACCATAGTCAAGTATGCACCCAAAGTACAACATAAAATGATTTGAATAAACATTTTATCAAAATTAAGCATAGACTTACAATGTGTATGTATTAACAAATTATGAAAAATAATTTTTCCAAATTGTTCAATCAAACAATTCCAGATTTAATGCAAATGATTGATGTTTAACCAATTACACTAGATCTCAAACGTAAACTAATGTTCCCTCAATGTGTGCATGAATAACACATAATATAAATAAAACTAATAAAAAAAATATACAATATCATCCAAACATATTACAATACACCTTACTTCTATGATCAAATATAAACATTTTTCCCTAAAATATATTATATAAATTACTTATAATTTAATCTTTAAAGTGCAAACAAACTATTGATTACAAGAATTAATTAGTCCATGTCATTTTACTATTACTAAATTTTAAATTTCAATTTTAAACATCTAATTAACATTAATCTATTGTATTAAATTAATATTAATATTAACATATAAATAACATGGTTTCAATATCAACAGAAAACAACAATCTAAAGGAGACATTCATGTAGCTAGTGTCGTGATTGAGATTCCTAAAAATAACCACAATATCATTTTAAAAATAAAAGGAAGGCTTAGATAAGTAGCCTCAATAAAGAACATTATCCACTCTAATGAGATAAAAATGTACGCTATGCTAAACTCATAGAAACCAAAAAAAAAGAAGAAGCTAACTTTGGGTCACCAATGAAGCCATAAATACGCTTGTCTTAGCCGACACCGGAAAGGACAAGCCAAAACCGTCGTTTATGCGAAGAAGAAAGTGAGAAACAAGAACCAGCGATGAAAATTTAAAACAATTTTACATCATACACTTAGGTCGTTCCACATAAATTTTAAATTCTACTTAGAGAATCCGCAGTAGTGGGTAAATTTTAGTACTAGATATATTTTCACTATAGTAGTTATGAATTATTCATTATTTAGGAAAAGTTAAACGTTCATATAAGCATCATGAGATCAAACACTAGGGCATCTTATTGGAGCACTACGTAGGTGCAAATACTAAAACATGATTACATACCATTTAAACTCACACACACATGTATGTATATATATATATTATTGTGTATGTGGATTAATAGCAGCACTCAAGCAGTTGGATAAGAGGCACAGGTAGTAATTCCGCACAAACCTTCCCTGGTACGTGTATCTCGCTTCATCCTTATATACCCTTTCTCACCCCATTCAGTTCCCCATGAATTCTTCACTAGCCAATACTTAGTACCATCACCAGCTTTTCCATAACCAACCACTGTAACACGGTGATCAGGTATATTTCCACACTTCCCCGTAAAAATCCCACTTGAGTAAAACTAGAAAGCTGATCCTCCAGCTTCAACATAAACTGACACCGGTTGATGTGCAACTGCTTTTAGGAGTGCCTTTTCGCTATTAGCAGGAACTTTCTCGTACCCTTTGATCTCAGCTACACCATGACTTTCCTTCTTAACCTTTAATAAGTTTTAATTATTTTTTGTTAGTTCCAATAATAGTAACAGAAAACATCTATAAATGCTTTCTGCATGCTTGTAATACACCTTTTCAAAAAATATTCAGCTTTTCAGTTTTTTCTCTCTCATGCAATGTCTCTCATTCTAGTTTTACGTTTTTTCTATTATCATCCATGTTTTCTCTCTCAAGAACCCATGCAGCAGAAATCTACAATTCTAATATGGTATCAGAGCGGGTGAATAACCCGCTCTGCTTCCACCGCGCACACAGACGCCTGATGATCATCTTTCTTCCATTGATACCCATAAAGACTTGACTCTTTAAAGGCTCTCTTGTTTTTCTTTACCGTTTTATATCCTTATCATTTTTCCTGTTATGGCTTCTAGACAGAACAAGAACGAAGAAGACGATGAATCCCAGAATCCAGGGAGCCCCTACTACTTGCATCTAGGGGAGAATCCGGGTCTGATCTTGGTGAGCCCTCCATTAGATGGAAACAATTATCATACGTGGAGTCGTGCAATGAAATGTGCGTTGCTTTCAAAGAACAAAGTGAAATTTATTTATGGCAGCATAAAGACTCCAGGTGAAAATGAAATGTTACGTGATGCATGGGAGCGATGCAATGTAATGGTGATATCATGGCTTACACGTTCCATGGCTAATCAAATTGCACAGAGCGTTCTTTACATTGATAATGCCCGTGATTTGTGAGAAGATCTTAGAGAGCGTTTTGCCAAGGGTGATCATTTTAGGATCTCCGATATATTACAAGATATACACTCAATGAAGCAAGGTGAGAGATGCATTTTAGAATTTTTTACAGAATTGAAAACCATGTGGGAAGAGATGGAAGCGCTCGACCCATGCTTGTATGCACTTGTGATAAACGCTGCAATTGTATGGAAAGCATAGCTAGAGACAAAGAGGAAGACAGAGTCATGTGCTTCCTTAAGGGTCTCAATAATGTGTATAATACTATCAAAACCCAGGTTCTGATCATGGAACCTCTTCCTTCCGTGAATCGTGTTTTTTCCCTTGTTTTACAACAAGAAAGGCAGTTAGCGGGTGGCATCAACAACATCGTTGACAATCTTGAACATAAAAGCACAGTAAATTCTTTTAATAACCAAAGCAACTGGAAGCAATCGGGAAGAGGATCAAACAACTGGAAGGGCAATGGTAGAGGAAGAGGAAGGAACAACAGTTATGGCAAGCAATGTACCTTTTGCGACAAGATGAATCACACAGCTAAAGAGTGTTATTCAAAGCATGGGTTTCCACAGTGGTTTAAAAAGAAGAACAAACATAGTGCCAACAACTGTTTCTCAAATAATGATTAAGAACTCAAAGATTGCAAAGATAATGAAGGTACACATTCATCAAATGAGACTCAAAGTATTTCTTTCACCAAAGAACAGATTAAGCAGATTCGAAAGGTGATGCAAGAATCAAGAATCAATAATGTTGTGAGTACCAACGCCATTGTTCATGAAACCGGTAAGCAAATGCATGGATCCTTGTTACAGGAGCCACTGACCATGTTACTTGTTCTCTTAATTGCTTTACTTCATATCATAAAATAAAGCCTATAATTGTTCATCTACCAAATGGGTCACAAGTTATAGCTTTTCCATCTGGTACAGTTCATATTTCTGAAAATTTTGTTTTAACAGATGTACTGTACATTCCTGAGTTTTGTTTTAATCTGATATTGGTGCAAAAACTAATCCTTACTATGAATTGCAAACTAACTTTTCTATCTAAGAATTGTCACATACAGGATTCAAAATCTCAGAAGATGATTAGCAAAGCTGATTTGTAGTTTGGGTTATACATTTTACACTTTGCTTTTGAGAATCTATTATCAATGTTGTTGATGTTGTAAATGATACGAACTCTAAGAGTACTGACCTGCATAACAATGTTGATAACATCTGGCATCTTAGGCTAGGGCATCCGTCCCACGAAACTTTACAACGTATATCGAATATGTTTCCTTTCGTACAATTTGACAAACATCAAGCCTGTGATTCTTGTCATTTCGCTAAGCAACGTAAACTCCCTTTTCCATTAAGTAATACCAGAAGCTCACACATATTTGAAATGATTCATGTAGATATTTAGGGTCCTACTAGTGTTACTTCCTTGCATGGGCAAAAATTCTTTTTAACAATTGTTGATGATTTTAGCAGGTATACTTGGGTGCATTTAATGAAAAACAAAAGTGAAACTAGACCTGTTTTGTTAAAGTTTGTTACTCTCATTAAAAACCAGTTTGATAGAAAAATTAAAATCATCTGATCTGACAATGGTCAAGAATTTGCTTGGCAAGAATTTTATGATATTGAGGGCATTGTGCATCAAATAGTTGTGTTGAAACGCCTGAGCAAAATGCTATTGTTGAAAGAAAGCATCAGCATATTCTTAATGTAACCCGTAGCATCCTTTTTCAATCTAACATGCCTTTGATTTTTCGGTCATATGTTGTGAACCATGCTGTGCATCTCATAAATAGAACTCCTTCTGTTGCCACAGATAATCACATTCCCTGTGATCTTTTACATGGAAAAATGCCTGATATAACCAGCTTGAAAGTCTTTGGATGTCTTTGCTATGTTTCTAGTCCTGACAGAAATAGAAATAAATTTGATCCCAAATCCAGAAAATGCATGTTCCAAGGATACAAACAGGGTATAAAAGGTTATATAGTTTTTGATATTAAAACACGTGAAATCTTCATATCAAGAAATGCGATATTTTACGAAACTGTCTTTCCTTATTATAAAGGTGAAAATGAAGCTAGTGAAAGACATGATAGTGAAGATTTTTTTAATCTTATCATTGAAACACCAAGAAGAAATTATAATAAAATCAATAATGAAGCCGATCAAAATAATGAGTCAATTTTTGAGTCAATTTTTGAAAGCTCCAACCATTCATCATTTCAAAGCTTCACAAACGATCATACGTTATATCAAAAAAGCACCAGCACAGGGACTTTATTTTCCAAGCAATTCAGAGATACAGTTGAAGGGATTTGCAGATTCTGATTGGGCTTCGTGCAAACACACCAGAAGATCTACCACCGGCTTATACGTCTTCCTGGGATCATCCTTAATCAGTTGGAAATCAAAGAAACAAACCATGACATCTAGATCCTCAACATGCGAGATCCAATGGCTATCTTATATTCTCAATGATTTAAACATTAATGACACCAAATGGTAGTGCTTTACTGTGATAATCAGGTAGCAAGACATATTGCACTGAACCCCATATTCCACGAACGAACTAAGCATATAGAACTGGATTATCATGCTGTTAGAGAGAAGATTCAATCTGGATTATTTCAATTGCTGCCCATATCCACTCAATAACAGATTGCTGATGTCTTCACCAAACCTCTTGAGCCAAAGGAGTACAACATTATGATTTGTAAGCTGGGAATCATGAATATACATGTTCCCGCTTAAAGGGGGCTAATAAGTTTTAACTATTTTTTGTTAGTTCCAATAATAGTAACAGAAAGCATCTACCTATATATAGATGCTCTCTGCATGCTTGTAATACACTTTTTCAAAAATATTCAGTTTTTCAGTTTTTTCTCTCTCATGCAATGTCTCTCATTTTGGTTTTACGTTTTTTCTATTATCATCCACGATTTCTCTCTCAAGAACCCATGCAGTAGAAATCTACAATTCTAATAACCTTACAAGTCTTGTTAACTCCTTTGTAGGGGTAGTATGTTTCACTTGCTATCCCTCTTTTCTTAGCAATAAATTCAAAGGCATTTTCAGCATAACCACCATTGCATCCATCGCTGTCACCTCTAACACAATCTACCAGTTCTTGTTCTGATAGGGACACTAGTTCACCTTTAGTTATATGATGGAGACCCTCAATTGTAGCCACAGTAGAAAATGCCCAACAACTTTCTGTTTACACAAACAAAACCAAGTTGATGTATATTAGACACTTTTTAATGAAGCACCAATGGAATATATTGAACTGATGAATGTGGAAAACAGAATCTTACGACATGTGCCTTGGTCCTTGATTGGAGTAACAACACCTCTTTTCCTCCAGTCCACGGTAGCAGGAATCTTAGTGACACTGTCATACCTAAACGATGTTTCTGTTGCTTTCCACACGCTTTGTTTTTCCTTCCTCTGACCATTTGTCAGTAAAGCCTTGAATTCTTCATTATGAAGCTCAGCAAATTTGTTAATGCTAAGGTTGAAGGGTTTGTCCCCAGAGCATTGAAAGACTCAATGAACTTCATGTTGTTCTTGAATATTTGGAAGCGTTTCTCCTTCTCAACAGCATCCTTGTAGACCTTACCATACCGTATCATCCACTTCTCATGTCTCTCTGGTGAGCTGGCCTCAGGCAACCTGCGAGACATTACATAGCATGTCCACAAAGTGAAAACACGGAACAGAACTAAAACATAGTTGTTTTGGCTAAATGAACTCATCTTGGATTTAGAGTAGGTTTGTTGAAGTATTGTTTGTTACATAGAAAAAAAAGTTGGTTAAGTTTTAGAGCAAAGGCTGTGGTAACTACAGGTAATTTATAGTGGCGAGGGGCTTCGTTACACTAGTGTTTCATAGTGCATGAAATGGTTGTTAGACCACATGCTCAACTTTGATTTCCTACTCAGATTCTTAATTACCACCACTGAACAACGTGTGACATGTTAATTTGATAGAGTCACGAAGTCAACATTCAACTAAGGATCCTTTTCCAGTCCACTTGATTCAGACTTTGGTGACCACAAGGTCCCTTTATGATTCCTCAACTTTGATGTGCTGCAAATGTAATCCAACGAAG
>Ga0099825_1009985_pt1 | contig 10562 bp, 2 predicted proteins | sample SiratroredBW_FD_76838 | JGI IMG/M metagenome (GOLD analysis project Ga0099825, IMG submission 76838) | Root nodule microbial communities of legume samples collected from California, USA - Siratro red BW | ecosystem: Host-associated > Plants > Roots > Nodule | place: USA: California | collected... | reverse complement strand
TATATATATATATATATATATATATATATATATATATATATATATATATATATATGCATATTTTAATTATTTGCTATAGTAGATTAGATAGTAGAACTCTGGGATGTTATTATTTTCTTTGATTTGTGAAGGATTTCATATTTTTAGGAGAGACATCTTTATGTATGATGAAGAGGTTTAACCTTGTAAGGGTAATTATGCCAAAAGTAAGTGTAGAACCATAGGGGTGGATGGACAAAAATTATTACACTAGCTAATATCTTCAACTATAGGGTACTCTTCTATTCCTATTTGTACTTTTAGGTACCCCTCTACGAAGAAATCTTAAAGAGAATACACTTAGAAATTGGTTGTCCTGAAACTTAAGAAGAAATGAGCTCTTTGGAAGTATAAATAACTATCCTTGTGTGTAGAATGTGTTTGATTAATTCAATCTTAGTTGTATTACTTGTATTTCATGTCTTTCTTTAAACTCCAAGTGGTGTTTCTAAAAAGATTAGGAGTTTATGGACTAATTTTTTGTGTGGGAGGAAAGAAGGAGAGATGAAGAACACTTGGGTAAGTTGGAAGGATGTATGTCCACCCAAAAACAAGGGAGAAGGATCTTAGAGTAGTGTGTAGACTAACTAGCCATTCTAATTGGTTTTGGAGAAGGGTTAATTGGAAAATTGGTGATGAAAGCAACACTAGATTTTGGAAGGACAAGTCGGTGGGTGATGAATGTTTAACAATAATCTACTGTTGAGCATTAGACAGTCCAAAGTCCCTTTAGAGGATCAAATCATTTGATAAAGTTTTGATGATAACAAAACTCAAGTATACATTTATATTTGATGACTTATATACATTGCGCAATTAACATTATTATTATTAAAGCACATGATCCATGATCCATGAAGAGATAAGTTTTCTATTATTTACTTTTATGTTATTGATTTGATTTAAATTGATTTTATAGCATGATGTGCTTTAACCTTCAAATTTGTTCATAATGGAAATTATTCAAATTATTATGAAGTATTTAAATGTGATTAATTAATTTTATATGATATTGTGCTTTAACGTTCAAATTTGTTCATGATGGAAATTATTCAAATTATTATGGAGTATTTAAAAGTGATTAATTGATTTTATATGATATTGTGCTTTAATGTTCAAATTTGTTTATAATGGAAATTATTCAAATTATTATGAAATATTTAAATGTGATTAATTGATTTTATATCATATTGTGCTTTAATGTTTAGATTTATTCATAATGGAAATTACTCAAATTATTGATGAGTATCTCAAATATAATTTCTCTATTTTATTTTAAATTATTTTCGATACAGAAGTAATCAAGTTTAATGCAGTATGAAAATTAGAGAAATATTTCCAGTTTGAGCTCTATACATCAGAAAGTCAAGATTGCTCTGTTCAAGCATCCCAACGACTAGTTTCTAAAAAGCTACATATAGAGGAGCAAGTTCAAGTTGAAGAATACACAAGAAGAAACAAAAAGAGAAATACTTCATATAATACATTGAAGAAAATATATTGAGTGTCTATTGTCAATTTGTTATTGAGAGAGCATATAGAGTTTGGATTGTGTGAAACCATTGTGTAATTTTTCACTATTGTGAAGTAAACCCTTGTGAGATTTCATTGTTCTCTCTTTTGAGAGTGTTTCTTTAAATCTTGAGTGGTCTTGATCTCAGGGGGAGATTGGGACTAGTATAACCTGGAGAGGTTTGTGTACTCGTTATAACCTGGAGAGGTTTGTGTACTCGTTATAACCTGTAGAGGTTTGTTTACTTGTTGTAACCTGGAGAGGTTTATGTACTCGTTGTAACTATTGACTGAATAGTGGAACCTCTTGAACGATTTGTTTAAGGGAGAACTGGATGTAGCCCAAGAGATTAGGGTGAACCAGTATAAAATTGCTTTATCTGTGTTTATATATTTTTGTCTTGGTTGGTGGTTTCTATTTAGCAAATTGAGTTCAGGCTCCATTCAACCTCCCTTCTGGAGCCAGCTGTTCCTACATCTACCATCAACTTTATCTTAACTCTTTACAAAAGTTACATTATACAAACAATATGAGTCTTGGCAAAAAATGGTTAAGTGTCCTAGAGCTTGGTTTGTGTGGGAAGATGAGACAACGGAAAGTCTAAAAACAATCTTAAGTGTAGTACAATCAGTTAGAGATATAATAGATTAATAGAGATGCAAGGGGAATCCCAATGGGTAGTTTAGTGAGGTAGCAACATACAAAATGTTGTATTATGAGGTATGGGTGAGAAGAGAAATGTTTAGTTGTTAGGTGATTCTAAATGTCCTATATGTGGTGTTGAAGAGGAAACATTGGATCCTTTCTTACTCACTTGTATCATGTTGGATAAGATATAGAAAAAATGTTTTATCCTTAGGTAGAAAGATCTACTTGCTTTCAAAATATTGCTCTAGTCACTATTTTCAATATAGAGTCACTTATTAGTAAGGATAACTTGTATGTCATTTAGTGAGAAATTGTTTGAACTATTTTGGAGGAAGAGAAATATGATATAGTATTTTATAATGAGAGCTTTGACAAATATGAAACGATACAAAATTTATCTTCTCACCATGGACATGGATGAGACTAATGATTTTTTTTTTAAGTTTTGTTTGTGATGTGGATACCAATTTAAGACTACATATCAATAAAGGATAAGGTGAGGAATTGGGAAGGCAAAAAAATGAGAGGAAGTGCTTAGAAAGGTGGAAAAGTCTTTTGGCAAGCTAATCTTGTTAGATTGTACGAGCAAGCAAAGAGGTATGTTGGTTTGTGTTAGGTGAGGTTATAAGGAGCATTCCATAAGGCGTGACAAACAATATTGATCAAGTGGGCAAGTATTCTTGGAGCATTATAAGTTTGTTATTTGTCTTATTATCTCCTTTGTTAAAGAAATCTAGGAGTGTGTAGAGAGAGAATCATCCATATGATTATAGCTCTATTTAATATGTAGTGTTAGGGCATGGAGCCAAAGAGTGGCACATTTTGTGTGGATTTAACTCTTGATTCAAAATGGTTTCATATTTGTATTGAAAACAATAACAGAGTGTTCAACACCTATTTTCGTGTATTGAATTGAATCGCAACAAAGGTAAAAGTCAAAGAGAAAAAATAAAACAAAAATAGGTTGTGTATTGGATCGAAACACAACAGAGGAAAAAGTCAAAGAGAAAGGAAAAAAAAGCTATGGAAATAGATAAAAGACAGAGCAAACAAAATAAATTGTGAATGTATATTATGTAGTAAAAACATACAAAAGTTTAATACTATACAATCATATATAGTGTCATGCTTGAAATGAAAATTGGAGAAGGTTGATGAAGGAAGAATGTTGGTTAAGATATCTACAAGTTGCATAGTAAAAGAAATCGAATGTTGGTAAAGAAAAGCAAATTGTTTATTACACACCTTCAAATTATTAAAAGATAAAGTGAGTCATTGCAATTCATAGGTAATAGAGCCTAAAGCTCAATATTCCTCCTTTGAGGAGCTTCTTGAAACAATTGTTTGCTTCTTAGACTTCCAAGATATAGGTGAATTTCCTAAGTAAACAATGTAACTAGTAATAGATTTTCTAGTATCAATGCAATAAACCCAATCTAAATAATTGAAATATACCTTTTTCTTGGAGCTTGTTTAAGGTAACGTAGAATTTTAAAGACACCTTGATGATGAATAGCGTGGCGTCCCAAAATTATTATTATTATTAATAATAATATAAAATTCAGTGTAAAGATTTTCAATTTAATAATATTACATAAAGGTAAAAAAATTCAATTTCTTCCGTAAATAAGTTATTGATTTCTATTGTATCAAGAATTATTAATTATAAAATCATTCCTTTTAAAAATTCTTATTTCTTATTGTAAAGAAAATGACAACTTTGTAACTATATATATATATATATATATATATATTAAAATATAATTTGCCAACTTAATTGTGATATCAAAAATATTATTTAGAAGTAAAAAAAAATATTTTCATTCATCACTGCTGTGCACTATATCATTGAAAAAAATATATTATAAGATTATAAGATTTCTATCTTCTTACCGTAAAGAGAAGTGAGTGGATGAAATTCACCTAAACAAAATTGGAGAAAGAATATGAAAAGTTTTAATTAAATATAACTATATATGGAATATATTTATTGCAACCATTTTAAAAATTAAAAAAAAAACAGAATTAGTTATAAATTCCCTAAGCTAATAGCATATAATTTTTTCCTTAATTGAAGGAATGGTTGTAAGTAATTAAAACATTTAATTTCATAATAACTCTAGGTAGAGCTAAAAGTTTGATAGGCAATTGTAAAATAAATTGGTTTAGATTTTCCTAAATATTATTACTTCTCTTTTCATAACCAATTTATTTACGTGTCACTATATATAATATAATATTTATTTAATCAAATTCAAAAATAATATATACCCTCCTACTAAAAATTGGCAGTGGTTTTATGCATATAACAGTTTAAAAATAAAATCAATCATGACATGATTTAAATACTTGCCCAACATTAACTTTATTTCTCTAATTTTTTTGTTATTTTAATGTTGACAAGAGGTCACATACAGAAGAAGTAGTTACTATCTAAGCTTTGTTACTTATCAATATATAAATTTATATAAATATATATGTATATATAATTTAAATCCAATAAAAAAAATCATCATTCTAACTAAAAATGAAATTTCCTATATGATGACCCTTCAAATTCATAAATCTATTGTAAATTTAAAAGGTATTTTATAAAAAAAAATTACAAAAAAATAGCCATAAATTTTTGAAGAAATAAAATACATACCCTTTATTAAAGATATGACCTTTAACATAGAGTATATGGTTCTACATAATTTAAATAGAAATTTCTTTACTTACATTAGTTATTCTACAACATAACTAAACATTTTACAGTACCTATTATTATCCATAACCACTATTATGTATATCTTCTACAAAAGTTTTACATATTATATAAACTTTATTATTATCACTTGTGCATCTTCACCACATAGGTGGCATAAATAGATTGATGATGAGATTGTTTTGAGGGTAAGGTGACATGCCTAAAGTCACCACCACCGATCCATCCAGTGTAGGGGTATATCTTCAAAGTTCACAAAAGTAAATATGGTGTGAGCTCTGCCATGAAAGGTAACAGATCCTTTCTCCATTCATATCCAGGAAAGAAAGCTACTACATTTGTTTGTGAAAGGGGCAGAATTGGGTGCAACCATTCTTTTACATTATAGGTTCATATTAACAATAAAATAAAATAAAGAGGAAAAAGTCAGTTATATAGTTCTTTATATAAAAACTTCCTTTCAAAACTCTTAAACATTACTTCCAAATTAATCACAATAAATCATCATATAAATAGCATGGAATACAGCACCAGTAAATAGTCAGACTAAATAAGCAATTAACATCAACCTCTAAATAATAACACAAAAATCTCCTGCTCATTTGAAACCTCTAGAACCAAGTTCCTCCAGCTGCAAACCACATCATGATTATGAGCTTAAAATAGAAAATAAAATACAATATAGAAATCATACTTGAGAACCACTATCAACATGAAACATAATTTTAATAAAAACTAGAAGGTATCGTGAGGCTTGGGATACTTTACTGGAAAAATATTTTTGAGAAATAGAAGGAAAAAATAGTATCTCCTTTCCCCTTACCTTTGATATTGAGAAAGTTGGTGAAGAACTGTGTGACTTTTGAAGTTTTCTGTAAATTAGTGCAGAAGGTAAGTTAAGGAAGAAGATAAATAGAGCTTGGAAAAAGAACGTTTCTGTAATATTTAAGGGTTCACTTATTGCTTTTTATAGGAATGAATGTTTGGATTGAGATAGAACTTGATTAATTAAACGAATCTTAATTAACTTCATAGTAGATGATGTCACTAAGCTGATTTGGCAAAGTCATTAAACAAGAAATGACTTATTCTCATCTCATTTTATCAAAGCATTAAATAGCTACAGTAAATTTTTGAGTTCATCTTAAATCTCAAGACTGGTTCCCTATTGTATTGGGCCTCTCGAAGGCCCAAATTTGATTTACTGTTGAGTTTTTTTAGGTTGTTTCAAATAGTGGTAGGTACAGACTAATATTGACAAAGAAGATGAGCAACTTGTATATATTAGATTTAGTGTTGATGAGATACATCACTTTTTTCAATAAGTCTCCTATAAGCTAAAGGATCACTTAAAAGTCACCCATCAACATAGGAAAATTTCATAAAAAGATTTATACGAGTAGAAATAGGAGTCCATGACATCATCCAGCAAATCTAAAGTATACTTATGCTCACATAAATCAATACTATCCTTATTTATAGGAACTTCTAAACCAAGAAAAAAAAATCGTCTCACCAAGAATTTCAATTCTGAAAGTCTTACGGAGAAGATTATTTATCTTCTCAATCTCAAAAATAGGTGCTGAGTCTATCATGTTACTTGTAGAAGGCATGCTAGTGGATTTGGCTTTCGTGTTGATATTCACTAGTTTTGGAGCTTGGTGAGTTGAACATAATATTTATCAAGGGGAACAAGGCCAAAAATAGGAGTCTAGGCTGATAACTGAAAGGTTATAAATACATTTATAAGGGTAAAATGGATGTAAACTTCCTTGATTACACAAGCTAGCGAGGTATCAAAGATTTTGGTTCGACAATTGTTGGTAGGTATATTTTAAAGTTTTGAAATTTGAATTACGATTTAATTTGGAAAATTCATGGAAAGTCCACAGATGTAATACAAATGAGTGTATAATTGTTTGTTGAGGTAAGTATGTAGTTCAAAATCTTTGTAGTGAATGTCGAAGGTACGTAAACTAGAATTTGTTAAGTGATTGCCGAGCTATGAATATGGTACTGATAAGGGGAATGTATGCATATACGACAATGCACAATGCGGTACGGTCTGAAAGAAAGTTAGGTGAACTAGAAAAACATAAAGATAAGGCATATAACACTTTCAAAAGTGGTGTTAAAAAGATAATAAGGGGGAGCTTAAGACGAATATTCGAAGGGTTCTGACATGTGCAAAGAGAGGGAGTCTTGCGGAATTATTGGATCCTGTAACCAAAAACTCCAAAAGTACGAATTCAGTAATAAATTGGGGTTGAAGGACAGCGGGCTGCGGCTCCAGATCTATTTCTTTATATTATGATATATTTCCTCGGTTGAATCGAAGACCAAAGAAGTGGTGCACAAAAAAGAGTAGAAGCATTGAAATTTGTATTAAGATACTAGTTTAATAAATGTGACTAATCAAAGTTTTTAGATAGGGTGAAGAGCTTAGGCATACTATCACGGGGGAATATAAGTGTTATGCTAGGAAAGTGTTATTAGAAGGTAATGATGCTACATGTGGATAAGAGGTCACAAATCGTAAAAGAAAAATTTTGTTACTTGGGACCATTTCGAAATTTGAAGGATGAGTTTGTAGCATGAAACTAAGAAGTTGTGACTAAGACAGGTCAGGTGGTAGTGCTTAATTGCTAATTGGAGGGATGGTACTGTAGGCTTTGGCACAAAGATTCATAGGTCTGCTGCATAAAAACAAGGATCCTCAAAATGGAGTTCACTAATGATCTAAAGAGAGAGATTGATGCATGGTGATTACAGGTAAATGTCATATTCACTTGTTTATTAGACCAATAAAAATTGTTGGGCTTAATTTACCCGTTAAGTGTATGAGGTTTCTTACCACACTGCCTGAAATAGGTCAGCTTTTGGGATTTATATTTCTTGTAGATGGATCCCTGTTTTTGTACTGTATTTTCGCCATTTCTCCACCCAACATTTGTACTTACAAAAACTCCCATTAATGTCACAAGCTGGCAAATACCAATTTCATCTAACATCATAGTCTAAAGAACCAATTTCATCAATTAGTAAATTTTAAATCGTGATTTCATCCTTATATATAGTGATTAGCGCGTTTGATTTTACTTATTTTTTAAAAATATTTGTACTTATATAAATTTTTACATATAAAAAATTGAACACAAAATATTACCACATCTCCTGATATTTAGGCTTTTTCAAACTTACTTGGCCCCCTCCTTACAACACGTCACAGAAAACACAGTATATTAATTACCCCAAACAAATAGACTTCTGTTCTGAGGTAATACTAAAAATGTGCACAAAATCTCATCCAACTTCACGATATTTTTATTGTATTACCTTTTTGGGTTAAATTTTGAATATGACATTCATGTTTAATTTAGTAATCATTGACACAGTAAAATATAGGAACCAAGTTGAAAAGAACTAGTACTTCTTGTAGGACTAAAAACAGTAGTATCCTTTTAATATTATACAACACTATTTTTTTGTTTTTGTTTAGTCCTTATATTTTAGTATGATCACCTTTCAAATTGAACATATTATAATCACTTTATACAGCTGGATGGGAATTAAAAATAGTTTGTCATATATAAGTAATTAAAAAACAAAGAATAGATACACATAAAATATAATTTTAATAATATTGTGTTTTTAACCTTTCTGGAGAAATTCTTAAAATTTAGGTAGCCAAAAGTTGTCCCTGTCTCCTAGTCGAGACCTCTAAGCCCGTCCAATGAGGATGTTAATCATCCAAAATTCTTCAACTTGCTATTACCGCTTTTTCCCCCCACCACCTTGTTGCTACTTTGTGCTATTATTAGGAAGAAAAATAATTGTAGATAGAGCTTTTTTTCAATAATAATAATTACTAGCAACAAAGTATTGTTTTTTTTCTATATTTAAAGAATTTAATCAGAACATAAACATTGTTATCTAAATACAAATTATCATGCACGATAAAATCATTATTTTAAAAATTATGTTTAAAGTAATTTTAATTAGTTGAAATAATTTTTTTTACAAAATTATTCCCTTTTAAATTATGTGCATATAGTTAATAAAAAGATGTTTAGTTTAATTGTGTGCATAGGCTGAAAAAATGTTTTAATTTAATTGATTATGTCAAATATAAATATTGAGTACACCAGTTCATTAAAAAAAATATTTCAACCTTTTAATATTTAAATTGAATTATTATTGTGAAACTATGCATAACGAAGGTGACGTTAACGATGTAGAGTTGTTTGCATGTCACATCTAAAATTTCATTTTTATATTTTATAATAAAAGTCTTTAAATTAAAAGGACCAAGGTGAGAAAACTCACTCTTAATAATAACTGCTTTTAGTTTGGCGTTTTCATGACTTGAAATGTATTTCATCCTCTTTATCTTGTCCATTTCTATTCTTACAAGTTTTTGCCTTCAAACTTCCTTGGTCTGATCACATTCTGAAAATGAATCAGAGGAATTATTACGCATGGAACTATTTCCACCTTCATCACCCTTCTTTCCAAAGGAAAGCATCATTACCCTGTTGGAGTCAGAACTGCCACACCCTCCTTTAACTGCTTCATGCAACCAGTAAAATATTGTTATTGTTATTTAAGTTGGGAAAGATGAACCACCACTTTGTTTTGTGTGTATAGAAAATTTTAGGGAAATAGATGGGTGTTAACTAAAAAAACTCTCCCAAATCAAATCATTCTTAGAACAGAATGATCTATCAGTGTTACTTTCATTCGTATTTACTTTTAAAAAATGCTTGTTTTTCAAATTAATTTAATATAAAATATTAAATTTAAATCACACAATACCTCTAAATTTTATTTGCAAGTTCAATTTTAGATATCGAAAAAAATAATAATTTTAACTTCTAAATGTCCTAGTCAAAAGATATTTTAAAATAATTTTGAAGATATTATTTATATGTATTTACTTTAATAAAAGTAATGTTTTAAAAAATTATTTAAAGAATCAATTACTTCATAATTAATATTCTTCAATTTAGATTAATACTTCATCTTCTTGTAATATAAAAACATTTTTTTTATAAAAGACATCACTCAGTAGATAATGATACTTTAGATAAATGAAACATTAAATAGGTTCATCCTTTAGATAAATCAAACCTGTTTATAAAAAAAAAAAAAAAAAAAAAAAAAAAAAAAAAAAAAAAAAAAAAAAAAAAAAAAAAAAAAAAAAAAAAAAAAATAAAAAAAAAAAAAAAAAAAAAAAAAAAAAAATAAAAAATTAAAAAAAAAAAAACTTTTTAAAAAAAAAAAAAAAAAAAAAAAAAACAAATCTTAACTAATACATGTAGAAAAAGTTCAATCTAAACAAAGTCTTATTTAGACTCCACGACAAAACTAACTAATCTATAAACACAATTGTACCTTTACAAAAAAATTTTGGGAAACTTAAAAATTTAAGTAACAATTCATAGTTATATAACTCTCCTTTTGCTTCTAAAACCGCCGGTAGCGGCTCAAGGCTTTAGGAGGTATAACAACCTAGAAAATCTATCATTTGAATAGAAGTGGTAAAAGTGGAATGAACATTTGATTATTATATTATTAAACTGAAAACACGTATTTATAGGAAAAGTTAGTAATCAAGTCTCATTCCCACTTGAGCCACCATCTCTCTAAAACCTC
>Ga0099825_1009983_pt1 | contig 10563 bp, 5 predicted proteins | sample SiratroredBW_FD_76838 | JGI IMG/M metagenome (GOLD analysis project Ga0099825, IMG submission 76838) | Root nodule microbial communities of legume samples collected from California, USA - Siratro red BW | ecosystem: Host-associated > Plants > Roots > Nodule | place: USA: California | collected... | reverse complement strand
TCCTTTCAGTAGCTTCTGTTAAATCAAAAGAAACTTTTTGAGTTCTAACTTTAGACACATAATTTTATCATATTATATATATATATATATATATATATATCTATATATATATATATATATATATAATAAATATATATATATATATATATATATATATATATATATATATATATATATATATATATAATAAAGTTAGCAACTTTTAAAATCTAATTTGTATTTACTTTTTTTAATGTAATTATTTTTTCATAGAAAAATCGGACTATTTTTTCTTACTCTAATATGTTAATGTGTTAATTACTTTTGATTAATTTTCAACATTTTTATTTTTTACAAGCCAGTCTTATATAATTACTTTAAGTAAAGTATATAAAAAAATATAATTAACTTGTACACATCAATACTATTAAAACATTTCTAAAAAATAAATTTTTATTGTATAAGTTAAAGTATTTCTAAAATTAAACTCCTGTTACAACCACTTACAGAAATTTTAATACGGTTTCGGATCTACCCTTAATATTATGATAATTCTAAAATTAAATATTGAAAATATTTATCTTAATTTAATTTTTATATTAATTAATATTTTCCATTTTTAATGTTAAACTGGTATAATTAATGATAAAAACTAAAAGTAAACAAAAATACATTTTTAGTTATATAAATAATTTTTAAAAACAAGTTTATTTTTTATTCGTTACTCGTAATAGACGAAAAGAAATTATAGTTTAACTGTTTTTTTCTTGGTTTAAGACAAAAAGAAAATATAATTGAAGGACAGAATTTTATTTTAGCTAAATTAAGTTTAACTGTGAATTTAAACTTAATATCAAAGATTATTAACGATATATTTATTTATAAATATTGTAGAGTGTGACTCCACTGCAAATGCAGGTTTCCAAAAAAAGTTAAATGTTTGTGGACAATCCTAGTGTCGTTACTAAACTAAATAAAACACAATTTCTAAATATATAAACATATTAATACCATTATTTTTTTTATATTTAACACACATGTTAAAATTTCAAATTTGACAACAATAATTAAAACCTAACAATATTGTGTCAAATTAATAATAACTTTAACTTAAATATACTTTAGTTATATAAATTGGACTTATAAATTTTTGATTTTATAAATTGTTATTTTAATCTTTAAAATTAGATTAATAATTATTAAAATATAGATGTATTAACCATGATTAGACTCACATTTATATATGATAATCTTGTGTAAGAGATTTATGATTTTGATAATAATAAATAAAAATATGTTTTAGTTATTTAGTGTGAAACATATAACTAAAATTATAAATTATTATGGTTTTACTTAAGTCCTAGATGATAAACAAAATAGAAATAAGTCATAATAAATATATAGACACAAAATGCAAAGATCCAATTAAAAGATTAAGTTTTGCACGTAACTTGCAAAAATCTTTAGATAGAACATACGAATATTAGACTAAGTATTTGATGCAAACATAAAAAAGACAAATAACTCTAAAATAGCATTGAATGCAAGCTACTGGATCCATGCACACTTAAATTCAATATAAGCCATACACATGTGGATTGCACTAAACACTTAAGTTCATATGCAAGGTCTTGTAATCTCAACAAGAGTTTACTTAAAATTTCTTTGAAGATTTTGACACATATAAACCTAATTTCCGAGTAATGTGCCTATTTTGGTATTGTCAAATTATTAGAATAATTATAGGAAAAAATGTCTTTCACAATACACATTAACTATAACTTCAAACACATTAAAGTTCTGACATAATAATAAGTGTATAAGTAGAGAGGATCTTAAATAAACAAATGTTTATACAATAGATTTTATTTTTATCATAAATTTTAGAAATTAAAAATTTACTCTCATTTTTATTCATGTGTTAAATAAGTGAAAAAAAAACTTATCTTATATTTGTGCTTATTAAACTCAATAAGGCTATAAAAGTAAGGAGAATTATGAAACAAGTCAAGTCCAATAAATATGAGTCAAACATGCTGGTGAAAGTCAACTAAAAGTCAAAGAGAATTCAAGTATAAAAAGTGTAACTCAAGCATATAGATGAATCAATATAAGTTATTGATCTATATATAAATTTGAGTATTAAAATTCAAAAGATCCCTCATTATTTATTTAAAATTCTCAACCAAATGCATCTTAAATATGAATTTGAATGTAATTCTATGAACATTACTTATCATTAGGCTCTGAATTTTCATATTCAATACGCTATAAATAATCCCTCATTTTTTTTGTTGAACAACTTTAAAGAGTTTTCTTCTTAGTTGAGTCTTATTTTAGATCTCTAAATTAAGTGATGACTCCGTCAATACTTATCTTATAGTTTCTCGAAGTGGTATGACAAGCTTAATCAATTCATAAGTTATTTTCTTCCTTTCTTTTTCTTTAATTTCTTTTTTGTGTTGAGTTCAATTCTTCCTTTCTTACTCTTGAGTCACTTTTATATTTGTTATATGTTCATGTTCATCCTTTTTTCTTAAAATCAAGTTTTCACACTTGTATAATTATATGGATTAAATTGTGTTCACTAACAAGCTTCTTATAATTCTTGTTATTTTATCTCATTGTGTTGTTCTTGTTCTATTTTTATGTTCATGTTCTTTTTTCATTCTTAAATGTAAACTTTCATACTTATATCACTAGTAGAAAAAATACATTCCACGACAGGATATTATCGTGGTTAAGAGAAAACCGCATTAAAAAAAATACAGTGACATTTTTGAAAAATTAAGTGCAACGATACCACTGCGGTTGTCTAAAACAACCGCAATCGTATTTTCCACGAGACACAGACAGGAGATACCACTGCTGTTGTTTCCAGAAAGCGGTAGTAAAGTACAAAAATAATTTTTAAATGAATGCTTCAGGAAGATACCACCGCAGTTGTTTCCAGAACTGCGGTGGTAGGCACAGAAATAATTTTAAGATGCTACACATCCTAGGGTTCGTTTCTCCTTCTTCACATCTTTTTCTCAATTCTCTCTGGATCGAAGTTGCAGGCTACGAGAATGACGCTAGAGAGCTCCGACCAGGGGGAGAGGAAGAGGAGGTGGAGCGTAGCGAGATCGCACACATAGACGGCGAGCGAGGTAAGGCGCTGGAAGGCGTTGCGGAGCCGGAGCACGAGGAGGCGCGAGTCGAAGGTGGTGGTGGCGGAGGAACAGAAGACTTAAGCCCAATCTTATCCAATTTTCTCAATCATTCAACATTTTTCATCCTTCATAGCCACACTACACTACACCACCCCCAATGGCCTCTGCCGACGCCACCACTCTCTTCTCCTCTAAACCCATGTTTCCCTCCGACAACCACTCTCTCTCACCCTCTCCAACCATTCCCAAATCCTTCACTGGCCTCTACATGCCCTTCCATTCCAGGGTTCCCTCTTCCATCCCCTTCTTCCATTGCACAAGACCAAAGTTCTTTGTCAGAGCCACTGTGAGTGTTTATGCTTCACCCTCTTATTCTTTTCTCTTTTTTCTTTTTATTATTTATTTGGGGCTGCCTAATTGTTTGTGGTAATGCTCAAGTTTTGATTTTTCCTTCAGTCCATGCTTATATGTGCAATGAACTTGTTTGTTGCAGTTGGATCTAATGCGGTTTCAGAATCGCGATTATAAGTCTTGTAGAACCGCGATTAAATATGTTTTTCCTATACTAGTGTATAATTTTATGGGTTAAATTTGTGTATAATGATAAGCATTTTTAAGTTTCATGTTTTTATAATTCTAGCAATTCTAGTTCTAAAATATCCAATTAAATCATAACTATACTATCATCACACAAGGACAAAGTTAAAGCATGGAATTCACAATGGCCCAATTTTAAACATTTGTAAAAGGAAATTTTCTTATGGAGATACGATTAATGAACCATACATGCATTACATGATATTACATGTAAAGAATAATTTTGTATCTTCAAGTGCTTATTTTTTTATAATTTGCCTAATAAACCATTTACAAAGTACATACTTATAAGTCTTTCATCCAGCGAAGTTAAGACTCTCAAATTAATGAATATTAAGTTGTTTTATCTTATGTTAAGAGAGACTTTCTTGTAAAAAATAACTTATGGTGTATATCCTAGAGAGACTTTATTTACTTAGCCTAAATAAATATCATATACTCAATACTCAATCTCAGGGGACATCCAAAGATAATCAGAAGTGACTTTATATACTTATTATAAACAAAAATGACATTGATAATACTTATAATTAGTGATTGATTAGTGAAATCCTTTGTATTTAAAAAAAAAAAAACTAGACATAGCTCGAGTTTAAGATAAACTAGTATAGATAATGTTTTCAACTTTATTATATATTACACAAGTTTATCTACTCTTAACCATTGTTTGAACATTTGTAAAAACTTATATAAACTTATTTGAAAAACCATCAAACGAACCCCTACTAATGTCTGATAGATCTTATTGTGAAAAGGTTTTCTAAGTATTTTAAGTTTTATTAAAGCATTTTTTTTTAGAGTTAACATTTTATTTCAATTAGCAACACAACTAATCTGTTAGGGTTGGTTCTTTGTAGGACTAGAGGAGTAAATCTACATTGTTATGGAAAAGTATGGAACAAAATAAAAAAGAACAGAGAACAATATAGAATGGAAAGTCACTTGACTAAATAAATGAGAACAAACACACCTTTTTTAGTAGAAAATGAAGTGAGAAAAAAATTGTTAAAAGCTTCACTTCTTTTATTTTTCACTCAAATATAAAGAGAGTGGAAAGGTAGGAATGTTTAGAATGGAATTCGTAAAAAAAAAAATCTAAAAAATAAAAAAGTTAATCTAAAAAATAAAAATTAATCCAACACAATGATAATTAATTGAAATTCACACTTTTAGATTAATTCGATTTTTTTTCTTGAATTAAATGATTCGGTTCAATTTAAGGTTTCACATCTCATAACCAATCCAAACTAAATGAAACTAAAATAAATTATTTAAATATTTTTATATTATCTATTTTTTTTACTTATATACAAAAAGATCAAAATATGTGTTTATATGAGAAAAATCTAATATATGTAACTTTAATTCATGCATATTAATATATGATAGAAGAGTAACAAATTATGCCTAATCTACAGATAATTTGGGAGAATAATTATTAAGATGATGTAATGTAAATGTTACATTATTGACCTTGAACATAAAAGTGTTAAAATTATTGGAAGATAACAATATAAAAGGATTGATTTTGAAGTTTATGTGCTGAATTTCATGCATTGCACAAATGTCTGCACATGATTTGTTGTAAGATAGATCTTTGAGGTTATATAATATTTATGTACATATATAACATAATTAATCGTATTTATTATTTATCCTAAATTCTAAATTCTAAACTTTAAACCTTAACTTTGATAAAAAAAATTATGTTTTAAGAGATAAAATTAATTGTTTAATATTATATAATATTGAAGAAAACAAATATTTAATTATCATGAAGTAGAGAATGAAATCATTATAATCATGATATAACATTAAGTCCTTGTGTAAAAAAGGTAAAACTAAATACATATAATAATAAAAAGTTTAATGATTAAAAATTTTTAATATTCAAACTAATCCAAATTAAACTACATATAAATTTTTATGTTCTGATTCGTATTTTTAACAAAGAAACTAAACCAAACCACACCATGAACGCCTCTATAAATAGAAAAACTTACAGGCAAATGCTAGTAAAATGTTTGTTCTAATGTTTCCCACTTTAGTCACATTAACAAAGACTAATATCGACAATAAAATTTAAATAAGTTAAATAAATATAAAATTAACATTTAGATTAAATAAATATATCAAAATTAATCTTTTATAAACAAATAATCAGAAAAAAAAAATTATTGTTAAGTTCATGAAACAAAAATATTATAAAAAAAAATATAGCAATTCATATTCTCTAATAATGATTAACTTTAACTGTGTTATGTTCTCATTTATTTAAGTCTACATTAAAGGACTTAAATTTGTATAGGTTTTTCCCATTTCATGTTACTGGTAATTTTTTTTTTTTACAAGTAAGAATATTCTTTTCTCTCAATGTCATTTCAAGTTTTTCTAATCTTCTCTTTATATGTTACTTTATTCTTAATCAAGTCATCTTTCTTTCTTAGGTTTTTTAAGTTGTTAAATTTTATCTTTCTTAACTTTGGATATGTAAGTTATTCCTTTATGGTGGATGTTACTCTTAGGTGTTTATAAAGGATGTTATTCTACCTTAAATTTGTTATCTTTATTTTTAAACAATTTTTACACGACTAAAATCAATAAAAAAGTCCTATGTAATCATTCCTAGAATTGTTAATAATGTATAATTTAAAAAAGTAAACGACGAAATAGGATTCTAAAAGATTTGAGAAAATATATGCTAAACTAATACAATTTTAACATTTCACCTATATTAGTAATTTGATACCACGTATTAATGTTCTTCATATTTTAGTGACCACATTCTTAATGATTGTATAATGTAACTACTAAAATAATAGCATAGTCACACACGAAGATATATGTGAATAATTAGTTACATGTGAATGTAATTTGCAAACTTTGGAAACTTTCATTTTGTTGATTCCATGTATTCGTATTTTATCAAGGGCTATCTTCATCTTGTATAGGTGAATTTTACAATTTTTTTTATTCTAACATACTATTTTAACATGTCCACTTTATTCTTTTTTATTGTTTATTAACTTTTGGTATATTATTTTCTTATTTTTTAAGTTTTGGTATATTATTTTCTTATTTTTTAAGCTTTGGTATATTATTTTCTTATTTTTTAAGCTTTGGTATATTATTTTCTTATTTTTTAAGCTTTGGTATATTATTTTCTTGTTATTCTCAAACACATTTTCAATTTAGTTTACGAGATACTTGCCTTTTTGTTTGCATGTTTTCTATGTGAAGTTTGTTTCTAGAGTAAGTATAAAACTACTTTGAGGCTAGAAAGTTCAAATCATTGAAAGTGGAAACAACATTTGAAATACATATCATTCTACATCGTGATTTACATCCCACATTCACAAATTTCTTCAACATATTTTTCTATAGGTAAATCATCATTAATTTATTTGTTTATTGATAACAAAATTTTTTTTATCTCAAAAGTGTTGATTAAATTATGATACTAATGATTGATTTGAGATGTCAATTCTTATTTCAAAATTTATCTCTTTTATTTAAATGTGTCCTTTTATTTATTATGAATCAAACTTATATCTTATTTAAATTCTTTATATTATGACCAATGCCTGAGCAAAATTTATGTTTATTTTTTTCTTTATATTTTTTATTTGGAATGTGTTTTTTCTTGCAGTGTAACTTAAATTTACTATCATGGAAAGAAATTATTTGTTATCTACCCAACCGAGGACTTTAGTTTTAGTTGGACGTACGGGTAATGGAAAAAGTGCAACTGGAAATACTATTATTGGAAGTAAAGTCTTCAAGTCAAGTTCAGGAGCTGCCAGTATAACACGTGCTTCTAACATGAGAACAACTACTTTATTTGGACGAACTATTAATGTTATTGACACTCCTGGTAAAAAATAATACTACCTTATTCCTTAGTATATATGATTGTACATTTGATTTGAATTACATCTTCAAATTTTATCATATACAAACTTAAAACTTAAATACATATTCAAGTTTTTCTAAAAGTGAATGATTTGTGTGATTAGATCTCACAATTTTATATTTGCTCTTTTATCTTTTCAAAATTTGTTATTACATGTTTTTATCTTTGTTTTAATATTCCATTAGCAATTTCTTTTTATTTTTACAAATATAATAACTTTTTTCCAGGTCAATGATCAAATTTATTTTTAGTATTTGTAAATATATTTTTGCTTTTAGTCTTTGCAAAATTAGTAATTTTCATCTGTATTGTAAAAAAAACCTGTAAAAGATTAGTGAAAAAACAATAATTTGTGTATTTGAATTTGTATTGTGAAGATAAAAAATAGAAAAATAATTATATAAGGAGACAAAAATATATTTAATTATGAATCTAAAACTTAACAAATTTTGTAGGATTATTTGATGGAACTACTGATGCTGGAAAGGAAATAGTCAAATGTATTGATATGGCTAAAGATGGAATTCATGCTGTCGTTCTAGTGTTCTCTACCAGAGGTCGTTTTTCTGAAGAAGAACAAGCTACTTTTCTTACCTTAAAAGCTTTATTTGGATCTAAAATTGTTGATTACATGCTTGTGCTCTTCACGGGAGGAGATGACCTAGAAGATGATGGAAAAACACTTGATAATTATTGTCTCGACTGTCCAGCACCTCTCCAGGTTTTTTATTATGATCAGTTTGATCAACATATAACCATTTCATTTTTATTATTCACAGATACAAACTCTTATTGTGATGAGAAATAAAAACTATAAATAAAAGTACCTATTCTAAAATTTGTTAATGTTATATATATATATATATATATATATATATATATATATAATATTTGTTAAATATATATAATTTAATTATAATACCACTAAATGTTATTTATTTGTCAAATATAATAGATAACATACTCATTACACATAAAATACATATAAAATGTTTATTATTTTTCTAGTGTAATATATGACTTTTAGTAAAACTTATATAGTTCATCATGTTAAGAAAACACATTTTAGCCTTAAAATAATTATGATATAGACTTTATTCGTTAAACTTTATTTACATTTAAATCACATTTTTATATTTAAATAAACACATAGTATTGTATCTTCTTGAATCAAACTAATGGTTATTATGGCTACTTTTACTATATTTTCTTTACCAGGTTGGACTATAGAGAATTTCTTTGTGTACTAAATCTACAATTAATTATTACATTTTTTTTATTGTGATGGAGGTTGAACATTATTGTAGGATATACTCAGTTTTTGTGGCAATCGTAAAGTACTTTTCAATAATAGGATTGGTGATGAAAATAAGCGATTGCAACAAATTCAACAACTTCTCGATCTTGTGGACTCAATTATATGGAAAAATGGTGGAGAACCATTTACAAATGAGTTGTTCATAAGATTAAAGGTGAAATTTTTTTAAATGTTAAAAGTATTTATGAAATATTGAAATTTTAGTAAATAATATATAATGTCAATGAATTATGAATTCATTTTATGTTGTAGGAGAAAGCAACCGAAACTGAAAAAGCAGAAACATTGAGAATTAAAAGACGTCTAAAAAGAAGATATGATATTGAGCTTAAACGAATGACTGAAATGGTAAATTACTATCCATCATAACATTTGATATTTATTTTTCAACATTTTAATTTACTTATTAAAGGTTAAACATATTATCACTTTTTTAATTTTAATTCTTCTACTTTTCAAATAATAATAATTTTATTTTAATATATAGATTCAGAAAAAGTTGGAGGAAGAAATGGCCAAACTTAGGATAATGTTAGAAGAAGAGAAGGCTGCTAGAGTTAAGGCTGAAGACAATTATAAATCATTCCAAATGTCATCAAATAGAGAGATTCAAAGACTCAAAATGGATCTTCAAAAGGCAAATAGTGGATTATGTGCCATTCTCTAATTATAATATCTTCATAATAATCGTATTTTACCTGTATTTACCTTTATGATTGTGAGTGTTTGTATTTATGTATATATGTATGGTGTGATACTCTTTCAAATATTGTATATATTTACTTAAGTGTTTCTTATGTAAATAAACTATGTTTGAATCTTATGTAAATAAACAATGTTTGAATTATATGATTTTCTCGTAGCTGGTGTATAATGATTATTATTATTATTTTTAATTGGCTTTCATATTTTTCTTGTAATGTAATTCTATATTCTATTTCTATTTTAAATTTTTAGGATGTTGATTAAATATGTTTATTTCCAATTTTTATGACACTTTTAAACTAGAAGGAAGGAATAGAAGTTATTCTATTATTTTGAAATGTATGAACTATTCTCTTAGTAAATAGCGTTCCCTATTTTAAAACAAAAACAAAAAAAAGTATAGAATGGAAATTCACTCAACTAAATAAATGAGAAGAAAAACACATTTTTTAGTAGAAAATGAAGTGAGAAAAAAAAAATGTTAAAAGCTTCACTTCATTTATTTTTCATTTAACTATAAAGAGTAGAAAGGTAGGAATGTTTAGGATCAGATTGATAAAAAAATAATAAAAAATCAATCTAAAACATTGATAATCAATTGAAAGTGATACTTTTTGACTGATTTGAAATGTGTATATGAGAGGAAAATCAATATGTATAAATTTAATTCATCTAAAGATGAAGAGTAATAAAATATGCTTGTAGAAGAATAATTATTTTGGTGATGTAAATATTACATTACTAACCTTGAAGATAAAAGTGTTAACTCATAATCATTGGAAGAAAACAATATAAACAATATAGAAGAATTGGTTTTGAAGTTTACGTTTTGAATTTAATGCATTTTTGTATAAGTATTTGCATTTTATTTGTTATGAGGTAGATTTTTGAGGTTATCT
>Ga0099825_1009982_pt1 | contig 10563 bp, 4 predicted proteins | sample SiratroredBW_FD_76838 | JGI IMG/M metagenome (GOLD analysis project Ga0099825, IMG submission 76838) | Root nodule microbial communities of legume samples collected from California, USA - Siratro red BW | ecosystem: Host-associated > Plants > Roots > Nodule | place: USA: California | collected... | reverse complement strand
TCTTCTTCCAAACCCTTTCACTGAAACCCTCCACTCCACAACTTTCCAATAAAAAAAACACCAAAAAAAAGTCCCTAAAAACCACCAAAATTGCACCAAAATTCAAACATGTTTCCCAAAAAAAAAAAAAAAAACTACACCCAAAACCACTTCAAAAGAGCCCCATAACAACCACTGTCGTCACTGCCGTTCTTCCCGCACCGCCAATCGCCGCCGCTGTACCGCCCGCCCCCGCCACTCCTCCTTCGCCGTCGCCGCTGCCGCTTTGGGTTGGTAGACCTAACATAGGTTTGAAGTAAGTTGGTAGTGGCTTAGGGTTGAGGTGATGATGGCCTAGGGTTGTGAAGTTGGGGTCTTCCTATTCGCACTCCCACATTACCATAACACCCCTTAACTCAATAAAAAAAATAATTCTGGGTTTATTTTTTTCCAGCCCAATTTTTAAAAAAGAAAGAATTTTTATTTGTGTACCTCCATAGTTTAAGCTTATATTTTGCATGTTTTTTTCCTTTTAGTTTTTAACAAAAATAAAATTTTAATATAAAAATTTGGAAATAAAATTTTGGGATTATTATATTTGTTTAATATGTTAAATATCAAATGACTGCTCGCGTCATACGATATTTAATATTATTATTCTAAGGTTTTTTAAAATATCAAATGGTCGCACACGTCATACGATATTTAATATAAAACTTTGGAAATAAAATTTTGAGATTATTATATTTTTTAATAATATTAAATATCAAATGGTCACTCACGTCATACGATATTTAATATTATTATTCTAAGGTTTTTTTAATATCAAATGACCGCACGCGTCATACGATATTTAATATAAAACTTTGGAAATAAAATTTTGGGATTATTATATTTTTTTTAATAATGTTAAATATCAAATGGTCACTCGCGTCATATGATATTTAATGTTATTATTCTAAGATTTTTTTAAATATCAAATGGTCGTACGTAGCATGTGATATTTAATGTAAAACTTTGGGGTTGTATATTCTAGATACTTTGAAAATAAATATCTTTTTAAAATATGTAATTTTTAAAAATAAAAAATTATAAAGTTTCAAAACTTAAAAATATTTCTATTACTAAAAAAGCATATATGAAAATTTCAAAATTTCAAAACTATCAACAGACAAATTTATCCAAAGAACTACGTAATCCTGATCCTCCATTCCTGGTGGAGATATGTAGGAGAAAGGTTAAACCTTGTCAGGCCCCTTCCAAAAATAAAAAAAAATATTTTTGTTTATTTTTATCTTCATTTTTGTCTCATTTTTTTGGGAAAATAAACATTTTGAAAATTATACTCATTTTATTTATTTAATTAAAGGTACCATCTTAGGACGGGCGTTGTGGGAGTGCTAATACTTTCCCCACACGTAACCGACTCCCTAACCCAAAATTCGGTTTTCACAGACTTGCCTTATCCTTTTCCGGTTTTTCCATAGTTTTCCATATAAACTATGGTGACAACTCCTTTGTTTTGAAAATTAAAATAAATTATTTTTATCTGTCATCCCCGTCGTAACCCCAATTATGACATAAAGATTCTCATTGTGTGTAAATTATATAACCGACTTCATTCCTAATGTTAGAATCATTGGCACACCTTTATATAATCCTCCTTGTCAAAGTGATGATATGACAATAACTATTATAAATACCAAATAAATAGTTAAAAATTTACCATTTTTAGGAATCCCCAATTTAAAACGACCTTTGTTAGCATAGAAATTGATGCCTCTATGATTGGTTATGGGCGAATTTTAAAATAAAAACTCTTAGAAAATGAAGAGTAAATAGTTTTAGGTATTATTTGGGAATTTGACATTCTACCTAACAAAAATAGTCTGCTGTTAAAATAGAAATCCTTTTAATAGTCTTATGTTTGCAAATTTTTCAAGATGATTTATTTAATAAAAGGTTTCTAATTCACATTGATTATAAACAACACAAAGTGTTTTAATAAAAAGATGTTTAAAATTTGGTTTCTAAACATATTTTTGCTAAATTTGAAGCTTTATTATTATTTTGATTTTGAAATTAAACATACTAAGGAGAAAACAATTCACTTCCCAATTTTTTAACCCAAGAGTTTTGACAGGATCTGCATAATGGAAAACTCACAAGTAAATTTTAATATGGTCCTCCACTAGGATCAAATAAAACTTCAAGATCATCAATATCAGATAAAGATCAATATAATGCTCCATTGAGATCTGATAAAGCTTGTATCCAATATCATTAAGGCCACAAATGCCTACTAGTAAAGCATTAACCACCCTAGCTAATAAAGTCAAAACTTCATCCCAAATATCAAGTGCATTAACATCCAACAACTGTTTTACCCCTTTACAATATGACAATTCCCTTATAGGACTTAAAGATTTTACTACCTGACTTCTTCAAACATCCAATATACCAAAACCTTCAACAACCTCTATAGATGAATACTTAGACAAACAAGAAGTTATGCCAATTTAATTTTTAAGAAAGCATGATTACAAGAAACCCTAACAAATAGCTAAAAATTTATTCTCACTAGAATTTTGTTATCCACCAATGAATACCAATAAAACTAAGACCTTTTATGAATTTATACTTGTATATAGTGACTCTATAGAAGTATATCACAATAAGGACACATAAGGAAATATTCAAGTTTTAAAAATTAAGATATTATCTATTTTGACTCCTTATGAATGGAGCTAACCTCTCCATTGTAAGAAAATTTTTCACCATATCATTCATACCCCAAAATTATTCTTACTAATGGAAGCTTGGACTCGTATGTTTTATGTTAATCTAGAAAAACACTTTTGGTTTATTTGGTTCATGAGAGGAATTTCATTAAAAATTCCTAAATTGGTTTATCAAATGGTTAGTAGATTTTGGACCTAATCCACAATAGTCCCAAAAATAAATAAACAAAGTGTGTTCCTATTATAGAGAAAAATGTTGATCAACATTTGTATCTAGATATAGGTTAATTGCCTTTGTAGCTTCTCAATCATTACTTGGATCTTAGCTTGATAATTAGATGGGAAGATCAAAATAAAATGGTGGAAAAAAAATTAATAATGATTTAATTAGTAAATAAAAAATTAAGGAATGGTACAATGAGCTGCAACCACAATAACTCAATATGAAGGCGTTATTCTTAGCTTAAAAGCAAATAATAATGGCATCCTTAACATCCAGTTTCTTAAAAGACAAATTTGAGAAGACTCTTCAAAAAGCCACTTCAACTTAAGGATCACCTAAAGTCAACACATAAGAAGAATTCTATCAATATAATCCATATCTACAAAATGAAGATATATATTATTGAGAAGGATCAATAAAAATTGTGAGCAAGAGAAAATAATCTTTCAATTATGTTAGAGGTACTCATTGCATGTCAAAAGGAATCCTTCTAACAAAGAAAGGTAGAGTGTTTTTGTGATGTACACTTCTCTTCTAAAATAAATTGTTTTGGTATTATCAAATTCTCTTAACTATTCAAATTCTCTTAACTATTTCCATTTATATTGTAAGATGTGTTTCTGTAAATCTCTTTTACTTTGTATTTATATTGTTTTTTCATACTCAAGTTCTTTAAATCTTTGTTACTATTTTGTTTACAATGTGTCAAACTAAATTTTACAACTTATAAATACGTCACACACATTAAATTATTAATTAAAATAATTATTTGTATAATTTATAATAAAAATGATAATAATTATAACTAAATTTAAATTAATGAAACTCTTTATATATGACAAATGAAAACTAAATTTAACCCTAACTTTATAAAATATAAAAATTTGAGTACTGCACTACTCCATTTATTATTCTTTTATTGACATTTAATTATCCTTCACATGCATTTTATAAAAACCTTTTGAAATGTTTCTGAAACTATTAAGTGATCATCCTCAAAATTAAATTGATATATTTATTTAATTTGCACTTGGTAATTAGAATATGATTTATAAATGTGTATCTGCAAAATGTTTTAGAGTATTTTCAATGTAGGGTCATCATTAGAGTCAATGGAAAATTTAAATCTTATAAAATATTTGTTTTGGAACATACTAATTTGACATGAATATTTAAATGACTCTTAAATAATACCCTAACTTTTAAATGTCGTAAGAATAAAGAACGAAGTATTTCTTAAGTTCTAAAAAACTAAGTGTAAATAAAAAATTATTGAACTGTCATTTTTGTAAGACTCTCACGATAAAACAAAAGTTGCAAGAAAATATTAAAAATAATGTAATATAATAATAAGATTAAGATTCTAATTGCCATGTGGAAAAAAGTTATATTTTAAGACAACAGAATATAAATAAACAATAGCAGGATAGATATAAATCGACAAATACACATATATAAAGTTAAAAAAAATAAAGAAAATGACATAAAGACCATGTCTTTTTTGCAAAAATGTGACAAAACCACGCTATTTAAAAATATAATGAAAAAAAATCTTGGGCACTATAATTTGCGACATAATCCGTAATTAAGGAGTAAGACTCGCAATTAAACCCGATATCAGTTATATTATTTTTTTTATCTCTTGAATATTTTTTTATTTTAGATTCTTGATACCTTAAAACCAAAGTGATATAATTGTGAATTTTGTCATTAAATATGTTTGTTGCTTTTCTATACAATTTCCTCAATGTTTGTTATAACATTGCAATTTTACGCTGTCTATGAATAAGTTAAATTTTCAAGTTTTGGACTATTAATTGGTGGAACTTGTGGGAATTACACATAATGGGAGCTTCAACAGCTTCATCATAAAGTTACCTTGAACAAGATTCATGTGAGGCACTTTCGGAAATTCTATTAGTGTGGCGAAGAAGAATGGATTTCGAATACGAGTAGTGAAAGTAATCGAATATTAGAATTTCAGAAAAGTTTCATCAAAGGTAGAGGAATAAGGTTGGGAGGGGCTTTTAATAAGTTGGAGAATACCCCGTAATATTTTGGAAAAGAAAAAAAAAGAAGAAAATCTAGGAAAGAGTGGTAATACTATTGTTCATTTTTTACAACCATATTACGGTTCTTTTACATAAATAGTACATATTTAGATAAATTTTAAAAAAATTATAAGGATAAGTAAGTCACTAGAAGAAAACTTATTTTTAATAAAGATTATATTTATAATATTTTCAAGGGTTTTAACCTCCACTAAGTGTAGTACCCGTGGTTTGAATTTTTGCGAGAAGAGCCCGCATAGTTAATTGATTACCGACGATTTTACTAATTCTTGAAATGACAATTATTAACCCCTGTTATTTCTGATGGTTTGAAACCCCCGCTAATTTTGGCAGTTTGAAATTCGACGGTTTCAAACGTGAACTCCGTTAAATGTATTTTTTATATTTTTTTTATGGACTATGAAACAACTTAATAAATCATAAAAAGAAAAATATTGGTATTTAAAATTTAATATAACATTCATAAAAGCAACAAAGAACAAAGTCTACAACTCTAAAGTAAGATAATGTAAACTTCAAATTTTAAGGTTTTTGAACATTACACTATCATTAGTTCTCAATCACAAAATTAAGCATAATGAAAACACTAAATAACTTTATCCAACTATGATTCTTGATGTTGATCATTAGTTTCTTCATTAGGGACACTTCCTTGATCAGATACTTGATATATAAAGAATAATCATACTTAGTAACATTCAAATTATAATATAAAATATATATTGATTTAAACAAGATTTAAATATTACTGATGACGTTTAAAACTTAGCAAAGTCATGAGGCAATTCACCGAGATAATTTTGAACCAAAAAATTCATCAATGTCTTCATTTCATTAACTTGTGATGTTAGTGTAGAAACCTATTTTAAAACATACAATCAATGAAATTATTCAAACTCAATAATATTGTTGCAACCTCGTCGACGTCGAACGACAATCCAAAAAGAAAAAAAAGTTAATTGTGTAATATGAAGGAAATAAAGAAAAACAATAAAAAATTGAGTCACCACCACAATTTTAAGGAAAACTATGGAAACCAAAATAAAAAGAAAGGGTAAAGGAGTCGGTTACGAGTGGGAAGGTATTAGCACCCTACTTCGTTTGTCCGAAGACATTACCCTAAATCGAAATGTGAATGATAAATAACAGATTTTCTAGATGCTTTAATTTCCTAATTTAAATAAAGAAGCGTAGGCAAAAATGGGGATTTAAATTAAGGGAGACCCAATGAGGATTGACCTCGCTCCTACGTATTTCTATTATAAAACAAAAAATCAGGGCATATGTAGTTCTTCCTATAACAAGGGGAGTTGAGTTTTTGTGATTTTTTTTTATTATTTATTATTATCTATTTTTCCTATTTATTATTATTGTTATTATTATTTTACTATTTTATTGTTTATTTTTTAAAAAAACTGAATTGAGTGACAAGGGGTATTTTGGTCTTTTTTCTTTTTTGAGTTTAGTAGGAAAAGAGACACAAATTATGTGAGCAAGGAAAAAGGTAGATCAAAAGGATGGCAGCTGTGGTGCTAGTACACCACGCACAGTGCCAACAAACATGGCTTGCATAGGGTTGCATGACTAGTTAGGGTTATCTCGGTCCGCTAAATTTTCAATGCATGAAAGATAACAACAAACGTGTATTTCCTTACACTGTGAATTTAGATGAGCAAAAGTTTCCCCAGGATTAAACTAAGTTTATTAATTGGACAAATAAAAAGTGTAAACATAGGTATGGCAGAGAGATTTTTCTTAATCACCACAGATGAACCCTAATGAGACATAATACGTGCATTATTATCATGAGAGTATATTACATGGATCCAAATAGTGGAGTTTTTCCAAGAAACAAGCAAAGAGCCAAGCTAAACACATCCCTTAGGCAGCATTCGTGCCATTAGGAGGTTCACTTAGCTCATGTAGGTCTCTTGAACCAAGATGGCACAAATTGGGACGTGAAACAGGCCCCATGCAAGACATGCAAGTGTAACCAAAACGTGATGAAACCCTAACTTTGATGCAGATTTGAGGGATCAAATGGAATCATAAATGAATAAACCATATATGTAATTGAAGAGCTCCATGAGCTCTTTCCAACATACCCTCACACGCACTCTATAGCTTCAAGGATATTGAGAACGAAAACCTCAAAGTGGTGTCAACGACCATCGTGTATCAGTCGTCCACCACACTGTGCCCGCAGCGATGAAACCTAAACATTGGAGTGAAAATTGAGGGATCAAATGCTAACATAAATAAACGTATTATATATCATTTTGAGGAGCTCCATGAGATGTTTCCAACGCATCTTGGCATGACGGTCACAACTTCAAGGATCTCTCAGAAAATCACTCTAAAGTAAGGCCAGTGAAACTAAACATGCGCCCAAGGTGTTCGACGAAATGCCGCATAAGGTTTTTCAGTTTTTGAAGCTGGTTTCTACGTGTTTGGCTTACTGTGATGGTTATATTTTTCATTGAATTATCACATACAAAACTTATGCTACGCACAGGAGTCACGTTCAAGCAAAAAAACAACATATGCTCACTTTCTCTCTCACTTTATTCACGTATCTCATGCATAATACCACTTCAAATTCGGTTCAATTCATCTACACATTAAACCTCTATATTTTCGTTTATTCATACTCCTACAAGGTGCAACAAGTGATTTAGAGTTATTTAAACATAAAATGAAGAAAAATGAAAAACACAACCTTGTCGGAGCGATTTTTTGGCAAAGCTCTGGCGAGAATGAACCTTCATTCCAACGGTTGGAATGTGTTCGTTATAGTCCTCTCATGTTCATACAGTGAAGATCTAGTAATGAAACATAAAGAAAAGGTGTAGAAAACGTGAGCAAAGAGCTCCCTAGTGTAGCTCCAAGGTAGGAATGACCAGTGAGCGTACGATGAGTCTAAAGCTAGCGTTCAAGGCATGGAAAACATGTGAAAAGCTTCGCAATGAAGAGAGGATGAAAAACGAACCTCTAAGGACGTAAACGAGGTGTATCTGTGGTGGTTTGAGGGAGCTCCGACGAGATCTACACCTTATCCGACGAGGCTTCATTTGTTGCTTTCTCCCGCTCTTCATCCTCTTCAATCACTCTACGTCACTCTCTCAATTACTTAGAAGCTTTTGGTGCTCAAAATCGAATTTAAAAGTCCTCTTCGTACCTCACGTGGGTTCCCTTTTATAGTGAAAATGGAAGCTCCAAAAATCGGCCATCGGTTGATCGTCGATTGCCAGCTGGTGGCCCAGGCCCAATGTCCAAACCCTATTTCCTTTTGATAATGAAATGATGTAATTTTACAACACAGAAATGGGTTACTTGTTGATGTTGTAATGGTATGTGCGTGAAAACACATTGAGGTGGGAAATGATGGAATAGTAGTGAGCCAATAACAACATGCCACATGTCATTTATTTTTTTTTTAAATTTGAAAATCCAACCTTTTCTCTCCACCTCTTTTTTTTTTCACATTCACATTTCTTTCTCCCTCTTCTTTTCAATTTCTCCTTTTTTAATTTTTACATTTTTTCATTTATTGTTATTTTTTATTTTATTTTATTTATTATTTCTATTTTTATTATTTTTATTCTTCTCTTTTCTCTTTTCTTATTTGTTTCTATTATTTATATTTTTATTATCTTATATTATTACTATTATTATTTTTATTATTATATTTTTATATCTCTTTTTATTTTATTTATTTTTTTTTTAAAATTTTATTTGAAAATTTAAACCAAAAAATGAAATAAAATTTTTTTATTATATTATTTTTCACCCAGATGGAATTGGGTATTGACAAATATTATTAAAACTGAATTGATATTTGACAAATATTATCAAAACTGAATTGATATTTAGGCAACTAATTTTAAACATATATGTTGAGTAACATGTAAAAAAAATACTAGTCATTGATATAAATGATACACTGCTTTACCTAAAATTAATATATATATATATATATATGGTAAAAAAGACAAATTTAGATACTGTATCATGGATAACTATGTAATAAAATATTTCATTAAATATAAAAATATATTATTAATGTTAAATTTTAAAATAATTATAAAACATATAAAAAAGTCTATGAAATTGCATCTAAATTTTATCCTTAAACAACCATAAATTGACCATTTCATATATGAAAGAATTTCACTAATTATGTATAATAATTAGTTGTTTAATTCCATTTTTATTTAAGATAAACACAGCTGGAAACATGTAACATCTCGACTTCATGTTTGTAGCCAACTTATATGCACATCCAGTTGTATCATGCATAAAATATTATGTGAATAGCTAGTTGAAGCATGCAAACTAATTAATTAATTAATTTCGGTGGATACCTTATTCTATAGAAATCAAACCCTAGCCAAAGCGATAATAACTAAGTTCAAAGCATGTAAGAGCACAACACGATGGCTTCTATCATTCAATCCCTACTAGTGCTTGTTCTAGCCACTTTGGCCACATTTATTCTCAAATAATAATAATATATAAAAATATCTATAACAATATTTTAGTTTAAATATTATTGTTACACTTATAACCTATCACTAGGAAGAAAAATTTGGGATTGGTACTTTTTGTTTATTCTAGTAACGATATTGAATGTTACTTATGTAATGATAGTTTTACTAATTGATTTTTCAAAGCTAAATAGAAAACTAAAAAATTATGAACTTGATTTTTTAATTGTGTGTAGGAAGGAGAAATTGAAACTACCATTGTATGAATAAGCATTGGAATCAAACATTTTAGATGGGCAAGGACCCAAACTTAAACCCTTAGCACGTCTACAATGTTCTTGACTTCCAAGAGCATAAGCTAGGGAGTCAATATTTGATATTTCTTTTGATATAAATGGTGATGAGGTTGATTCATATGCTTGAATTTTTTCCTTCAAAAAATAGAAAAAAAATTAATTAAAATTACATTAAGTGTAATGGACAAAACACCCATTTCTCTTGCTTCATCACTCACAAATACTTCATTGGCATGTTTATGTGTAGCTATCCATACCTCTCATCTGCTAACCTTGTGGCCACACTCTTCCTCCTATAAAATAGAATAAAAATTAAATGATACATTAAATTAAAACATATATATATATATATATATATATATATATATGTGTATTTATGTTTTAATTGTATTTATGTATGTATTTATGTTTTAAATCCAATTGGAAAAGGTTTAAGAATCAAATGCTCATTCACTACCTCACACACTCCCATATGTTAAAGTTACATTTCTTACATGGGCATATAATCTTCCCCCATCATACCATTATTAGCAAATGAAAAGTCCAAAAATTTATTCAAACCTTCCATATATTTGGGTGTATTTCTAGGCATGTTAATCCAAGGTTTATCCATTGAAATGGAGTATGTTCAATTCAATATAATTGACACATCATTTCAAGAGAACAATAACACATACATTCACATATATATATATATATATATATATATATATATATATATATATATATATATATATATATATATATATATATATATATATATAT
>Ga0099825_1009981_pt1 | contig 10564 bp, 4 predicted proteins | sample SiratroredBW_FD_76838 | JGI IMG/M metagenome (GOLD analysis project Ga0099825, IMG submission 76838) | Root nodule microbial communities of legume samples collected from California, USA - Siratro red BW | ecosystem: Host-associated > Plants > Roots > Nodule | place: USA: California | collected... | reverse complement strand
TTAAATTCATATGAATTTAATTTAAATAATAATAGTAAGAAGAATAATTTCATACAAATTTAATTTAAAAAATAATTATTATTGAATTCACTTATTATTAATTATTATTATTTTATTTTATTTTATTTAAATTTAAAAATAATAATAATTATTATTAAATTCATATGAATTATTCTTATTATTATTATCATTATGTTATTTTGTTTTAATTTAAAATAAAATTGTATATCTTAATTTTTTTTATTTTAGTTTTGTTAATTATTATTATTAATTTTTTTGTTAATTGTTAAAGTAACAAACATAGTGCTAAATAATTAAAAAATTATTTGTTAATTATTAATATATAATGATTATTATTTTTTTATTAATTGTTAAACCTAACAATCATAATATCAAATAATTAAAAAATGATTGCAGAGAAAGAAATAATTTTAATTAATGTCATTAATTGAAATTGCCAGCATATCACTCTTATTTTGACCAGTTTGAAATTATGACTATCTAATTGGCAAAATTTGTCCATTTTAGTAAATAAAATTTTTTCTACCCATTTTAGGAATTAAAATTGAAAAATATACCAAAATGGAAAAAAAGCGTATTTCTGCAAATAAACTCTATATATGCAAAGATATAAACATTAACAAGTCAAAGTTGATGCATTTCGTTTAGTTCAAATGGTAGCATATTTAATGCAGTTTTATTCTCTATTGGCTGTAAATTTTCTGGAGAATCATACACAATGTATAGGTTTATATATATATATATATATATATATTTGTAAGGTGAATATGCCTTTTGTATGGGGTAGATCATAGTGTAACCATTGAGAATCAAACACAAAACTGTCGTATGTATATTTTTATGAAAGGGTCAACCACCTAAATGTTTCGTTTTATTGATTTATACTATTCTTCGCCCAAAAAAAAATTCACCCACTTCTTGTGCATAACATCAATAACCCTTTGGTATTTTAAAAAAGGGACAGTTTAGATACATTTTTAGGTGATATTAATACTTTTTAAAGTGTACTTCAACAATTTAGATAATGAAAACATCTACCCAAAAAAAAAAAAAATTACTAGAATTTCATGACAGAAACAAAAATTTTATATTTTATTTGATTGTAACACTTCTGATGGCGCAGCAGAAACAAAAAAAAAAAAGTGTAGCTGAAACCAGTATTAATTTCTCTTTTGAAAACAGATATGGGAAATTGGTAATTGGTAATGTTAAAGAGTAGATGCTATCTAGAGTAGACCTGTGACTAGCTATCACACTTTCCCTCAATTGGCATGTTTCTGAAGCTTTGCAGCTTAACTCATGCTTAAACGAAAAAAGGTAACAAAACAAAAGATATATATGAAGCTGATTGATTACCCAGCTACCCTATTGTTACAGACCTATATACACATACATACATACAACCCTTATGTTAGAAAGGACCAAGATGCTATATATATATATATTATATCATACACCACACAAACCAAGGTAACTTCATACCACTATAAGATGAAGTAGGACTCTCCATTCTGGTAAATGTGGATTTTCAACACTGCACCTAACACTGTTACAAACTGTGTGAGTTGTAGTTGTTGGACACTAGAGAGTAGAGAGCTCACTCTTCCTTTACGTGCCAAGAGCTAGCTTAGCCTCTAATACACTAATAGGCAACCTCCTACTTAGAAACCCTATTGTTTATTATAGTATTAGATATTATAGTTAGCAACGTAAGTAGGCATTTGCTAACAAAATCGAACAAGTATCAACTTTCATCATCATGCCTATAAATGAAATCTTTCTTCTGACAGATTTGTACCATTCTTCTTTGAATTTGGTCCCTTCCTTCACTATCTGAATCTGTAGACCTTCAATAATGCTTTCAAATACCTTGTTTGTGTATATATTTACAACTGATATGATCGACCATTTTCTCTTTATACTGCTGGTCAGAGATAAAATTTTCCATGACTCCCTGGATCTCAGGTTAGTTATACCTTTCAAAATTTATTTATTCACCAATAAGGAAGAGATTTATGTCTGTTGAATGATAATCTTCATTGCAGTATGAATTGCATTTTTCAGACTGCATTCTGCTGTTGAAAACAAAGAGCCACATATCAGACCTTCATTTTCAAGGTGAGTTGCTACTGCACTTTTCTCAGCCTTTTTACTTGTTTTCGTGTTCTCATTTTTATTTCTTTTTCTGTTGTTGTGGTTTTATAAGAAGTTTGAACTTGAATGTTTTGTATTTATTGTCATTTCTCTCAGCTAGGGAGGAACTTTTCTTCTTCCCCTCTTTAGGTGTTAGAACTTTGTTATCTTTTATTATGAAAAAAAAGCAAATAACAGCAGTTTTGATATTTTGATCATTTGATGCCTGTTATGATAAATCCTACACCCAAAATGAAAATATCATTTTTATTTTTATAATCGCATCTGGTAGTGATGCCTACTGACTGACATAGACATAAAGAGAGGAATCTTATTTTGTAACTTCAGTTTTCTCTGGTTGTTTGATAAAAATATGTTTAACATAAGAACAAAATATTAATATACATTCAATCTTATCTAATAAATGGCCTAATGCGTAAAAAATTAGAAAGTATAGTTCATAATTTATGAAGGACTAATGAATTTATAATTCTCTGTATATATGTGAATATAAATACTTAAGAATCAAATGAACAATAAAATTATCTCACTTTAACTATCAGAATATACACTTCCTTCACAATTACATAATCTGGTCAAGCTGGCTAAAAAGTTATGTAAATTTTATACTTGAACTAAGTCTTATCTTTTTTTCTTTTTATCTTTACCCAAATGCATGTGAATAGTGTGCATTTGTTTATAGTAGCTATGTAAGTGTGGTTTATTAATTTATAGGGCAAGTCAGAAAAAGGTAGTCAAACATGACGATAAGATAACCCCTTTACTTGTCTGGTTTGAATAAGTCTTGAAGGAGGGATAATGGATCTGAGATGGTGATAACTGAGCAATGCAATTTGTGTCATTAGTTCTCAGTTACTTAATTTGTAATGATATGGTTTGGTGTTCTTACAATATGTTTAGTTGGGGTGCAATTCTATTACAATGATGAATTTTACATTTTTTTTATTTATTTCAGATATTTACATAGTGCTTATATGGTTTTGATTTAATAATATTTTTGTCAAAAAAATTGAAAGAATGTGTTCATATTTCTTATACCATCGCACCAACTAAAGTATTTTATGCAATATAATTTAATCCCTTTTGATAAAATATACCTTTATATTATATAAGTAGTATGATGGTAGCAATTTTCTAAAATAACAATATTTATAAATGTATATTGCTAATTCATAATCTTCATTGCTAATGATATTAGAAAAGAAAAAAAAATAAGAAAAACTTTGACGGAAAGCAATTGTACGGTTTTGACCAACAACATAAGAAAAAACTAAAAATTTAAGCATTTATTTTTATTATGTAATAAGGAGGAGCACCATTATATAATCCAAGAAAACTTTCGTACAAACCATCACGACTTGATACTGTTGAAAAAAAAAATCGTACAAACCCATCAATTAGAGTTAGAGAAATGGACAAAAATTGGGCTACATTCTATTTATCACTTTTGTTAAGAAAAATCATATTTTATAACAATTAATTTCAATATTAATACAAATATTCTATCGCAAATATATTTTTTATCTTCTAGCTGAATATCATAATAACAAATTTATTTAATTTATTTTTGTTGCATTTTTCCTCTGATTAGAGTTATTTTTTTTGTAAGTTAGAAATAAGTAGATATAGAAATTAAAATAACTATTATAAATTAATTAATTTATGTATAAATTTTATTATTTTCTTTTATAGAAATAGTTATATATAGATAAACAAATCCCTAATATCTAAACTTTTATTTCACAACTAAGGGTCTTCTGTATATATCTATTTACAAATATAAATTGTAAAATATTTTTATGATCATGTGTTCTTTGTTTGGGGTCGTTCAGCTTGTGCTGAAACCTATCTTAGTTGATATTCTTAATTCTCTGGTTTTTCTCTTGCTTTATTCACGCCTTGTAAGTATATTTTTATTGGCTGAATCCAGAATATATTCTGGATGGAATTAAAAATTGATTAACGCCTATATATTTCTTAACTATATTTTTTTATCATAAAAGACACATTTTTTTTTATCAGCAAGCAGAGTATTTCATAATAATTGGTATGAAAGGTACTAAAATTATATACAACTAGTAAAAATAAATAATTAATGCAGTAAGAATGATTACGTTATATATTTAGCTGTTATAGGAATAAATTCTACATCACCAGCACTAAAGTAGACCATAACAGGGCGAAAGAAACTTTAAGAATACTAATTTTATTGTCACTTGATCCGTACCAAACTTATTTTGCTATATTAAACTTTCTTTTATCAGAGAAAAAATTATATGAGTAGAACAGTTAGATGTTCCGATCAATTTACAAGAAAAATGTATCTTCAAAAGACATAAAAGAGAAAAGAAATAACAAATGCATTCATTTTTCTACTATCCTAACCAAAACCCACTGTCCTAATAATATTCCTAATTACTTAACTGATAGTGTTTTGCCAAAATATCTTACATTTAATAAACTATTAAATATTTTTTTGTTAAATTAGCCTTAACAAAGTTAATTCCTTCCAACAACAATTAATTTGAGTTTTATTTAAATAATAAGCTAAAAATCTTCTTTATATTCTCATATCACCTTTGGTAGATATTTCAATTGCATCTTCACTCACATATTGTAGGTGCAAAAATAAACTTAGCTCTCTAGCTGTAGAAATAGACATGCATAAGAAGGTTCTTCCACTAAAACTTAATTTTAACAAATAATAAAAACATAAATGAATTTTTAAAAAAATAAAACAAAACATTATACTTCTAAAATCTTATCAAAGGGTAATAATTCAACTCAATTATAATTCAGTTCTCAGTTCAAGTTAGAACCAATATGACCCATTATTGAAATTTTGTACTAAGATGATAGCAAATTTTTAGGAGGAAACGTTACACATATGACAACTAAATTTGTGTATCTTGTGTCTTAACATCACAATACACCTTTTGCATATTCTTGTGCAAAAGAATATATAATGAAACAATGTCAAATTGCTTCCACTATTTGTGTCTAGAAACATAAGTTATTTATTAGTAACTCCTAATTAGTGATCTTCGTTGTTTTCCTTCTTTACTTCGACATGGATCGTGTGTATTTTCTATCTCTCTTTCAACGTTGGAACGACACAATACGGTGGATCTGAGACATTTACACCAATCTTCCACTTCCTACTTCTCTATCTATTTGTCTCGATGTTTAAATCTTTCTATGACTTAATCTTTAGATCTTTCTAAATTTATTTCTTAATCTAATACTAATTTGACTTAATATTTAAATCTTCTAAATCTATTTGTTAGTGTAATACTAAGTTATAAAACATTATGAAGTAGTGTTATAAGAAGAGAGGACATATTTCAAAAAATCATGTATTATTAATTATGTATATTAACATGTTTATTCTAAAAAGTGTCATATATGTTAATTCAATGTATAATCAAATATTAATTGCTTTAAAATTGTTTAATTTCACTTAAAAATAAATGAAATAATAAATATTGTTAAAAGGCACACACTTGGGCAAAATAAAAGAAAAACATCCTAAAACTTCAAAACATTTCAAATCGCTATAAAGCATTATAAAATAAATAGTGTTTTCCGTTCGAATTTTAAAAATGTTACTGTGTTAAATATTCATGACATGATAATGATTATGGAGAGTAATAACTATTTTTGTTAATAGTTTTTTTTTTATAAAGATCTAGCTGATTATTTTTAATAAAATATTTTTTTTAAATCTCATATTTTGCTAAAATACTTGAACTCTACGTGTTTTTATGGAATTTGAATACACTATTTAGATTAACAACTACACATGATAATAATAAAGTTATTTTTTATACATAATGTGCTTTCTAATTAAAAATTTCTCTTATAGTATAAATTAGGATTTCTAATTTGAAAATTTAATATTTCAATTATTTATTTATTTACTCATATTGTTGATGTGCTTTTCATCCACCTTTGTTTTCTATAATTACGCGAAAAAAATTATCTGGACCACTCATCCAAAACAGTTCTTAATTTAAAAATAAGTTATAATAAATTTAAATTATAGTCATATTTATCCTCTAAACTAAAAATGATATATACTATTTTTGTTGAGGTAAAAAATGATATCAATAATTGAAACCCTATGTAGTTGAAAAAAGAACTGGCAGAAAATCTTGTTTCGTCTCAGTGCTTCAAATTTAGTGAGACGACAGGTTTCACATGGCTGGTAAAAGAAATGGTTCCATGAGTCAAAATAAGAAATTAATGGATACATGTACTACAGAGTTAAAGTTTTCTTTTTAACCTAACCCAAACGTAAGAAAAAAATGAGTAGGTTTTGAAATACTTTTGTGAAAAAAATGAAGGGTTCTCTCTCAATGGAATGTCTATTCAGTGCTTGGTGCTGCAATGGAATCACAGTCCATTACTTTGTATTTGTTTCACTTTAATTATGACTAGTGAGATAGGTATATATCACATATCATGCACACTACAAAGAAGGGAAAATTGGAGAGTTAGAAATGAAAGTAGAGGAAGTATCTAGAGTATCCCAGGCATGTGACTTTCACTCCCCTTTAGGGTGCTTCCCTTGATTTGAAGGTATGGGTATCTTAAGAAGTGCACAAACCAAAAGATGACAGAAAGGGTGAGTGAGGAGTGAGTGAGTGAGAGTTAGATAAGCTGCAGAAAATAAAGGCACACTTGTCTGGGACTTGGTGCAATTATTTTGTTGCCCTAATAATAACCTTTAAGCCTAAAAGAAAATGTCATTTTCTGTCATACAAGGACGCACTGCCTGTTGCTATTTGAGCCCTTATTTGGTGTTTTCCCTTTGGGCAATCATTCCAAGACACTCCATTATGTTCCATTTTCCATAGCCATTAGGGTTTCTCAGGCCTCACTGTTCAATTTCCCTACCTACCTAGGGCTTCTTATCACAATTCCTATCAGAACAACTCTTCTGCCTAACCATATCTGCAAACCTTAGGGATTTGCTATTGCTATTATACCTCATTTCTGGATCCGGGTATATTCCTCTTCCTTCATTTAGTTATGTTCTTTCTCTCTTCTTTGTCCCTCCCTCTCAGTCAGATTTGTTCCTTGCACATAAAAAAAAAACCTAATTAAAGTGGTGAAAAATAAAATCCCAGAAAGGGTTTCTTGGATGCACACATGGAGTTGGAAACCATACTGGTCTTGTAGAAAAAGACAACATTTTGAACATTTCTGTGACATTTTTGTACTATTTTTGCTGTTAAAAAATAAGTATCACTTTCACTGCTGTAGCCAAAACAAATGGGTGTGTGGATCTAGCAAGAAAGTTTCTGATTTACCGTTTGTGGAAGAACTGTTGTATGCTTATCTGTTCTCTAGTCTCTAGGGCTTCCCACAGGCTTCCTTTCTCTTTGCTCGCATGAATCTGTTCTTGGTTTTCTTCTTCATAAAAATAAAACAAAAAAAATGCTCTCGTATGGGATTCATGATTATTAAGCACTATTTTCATGGGATTCATGACTGAGAGGCAGACATCGACAGAAAATTTTAAGAAAATTATCAGAGAAAAAGGCTGGGATTTCTGTCTTCTGATGAGTTTCTTCCTTTACCACTCTCCACCATATTGAAAGCTGATAACTGGGAAAATGACAAAAAACCTAAATTTGCAATATATATTTTTTTTTTGCATAGTTTATTATTTTCAAGGGAAATACTTGTTTTCTCAACTTCAAATTTTGAAACAAAATCTTATCAAATTAAAATTATTATATTCTAGTTGTTTTTGTTAGAGATGGATTTCTTATCCGTTTTCTACGTTTCAAAGTTATGGGAGTTTTTCAAGGCCTAAAACTTGAAACTCCGGTAAACCCTGTACATGATTTTTTTTTTAATTTTTAATTAATATTGAGAAACAAGACTTTTTGGTTTGTTTGTTTCTACACAATTTTGCGTGTGATAGATTAAATTTTATATGGAGAAAAAAACACAACTCATTTAAAAAGTGTATTTTCTTCTGTTTGTTTGGTCTGCTTGTTGTGATTGCTTTATGATGTTGGGTGGTTAGGGACAAGATTTAGTCAAAACTTTATACAATTTTTTTTTTATATATATATTCAACCAAATGTATAGTGGTCAAAAAATTGAAACTCAAGATACTAAATTTTAATGATATCAACTTGAAGAGGTAAAGGTAGATTTTACACAAAATTAAAAGAAAACAGTTCAAAAATTTGTTTAAGATTATTTAAATATAAATAACATATACAATTATTTAAACATTATTATATCTCTAATTGTTTTTACATAAAACTTTGTCTGTTAATAAATGCACAATAGAAGTGAACAGGGATTAAATTCAGCAAATTAATTGGAGGACTATACAGCAAAATTTCCGTTAGCAACAGTACTAATAATTGAAACTTTCTAGATTCCTTCTCCATCTTTTAGAAGGAATCAAAACTAGTGAAAACAATTTTCTGACTTATATATGAGTTTAACTGTTATCACCATGTGGCAAAAAGAATCTATCTTTACTATGTTATTGATAAATAATATATAAATAATCATAAAACCGGATCTTAAGAATTCTTTAAAATTTAACTTGAATTTTTCTAAATAAATAATATAAAGAAGCAACATATGTAAGTTGAAGTGACACTGTGCTGATATTCTGAACCAAAAAAGAGGAACTGTTTGGCTTGTCTTCTCGGTCTATGGGTCTTATATAAAGAAAACCAACCAATCTGAGATACTTCTTTTCTTTTTTTCCTTTGTTGACTGTTTACTTTTGACCGTAACCAGTTCCATCTTCAACCTAATTTTTATATTATATGCATAAGCAGAAAATTTTAAATTGAAGAAGAATTCAAAGAAAAGATTATACTTATTATTAAATTGTATAATATATGTTGTTTCCTTAAAAAAGATTTAGAATAAATTGTAAACATTGTTGTATTCTATGAATAAATGATACTCAATTATTTTGAAAACTCTGGATCAACACGTTCGCGTGCATATGACTGAGAATTTTGCAGTAGTGGATATTATCATTTTTGGCGTAGTGATACATTTGGATTTGACCATTTCTTCATCCATAAAGGAAGCACGTATCTAAAAGCAAAACCATTCTGCAAATATTTTATGTGTTGTATATTATGAAATTCATGAAATGACTAAACATCGATATCTTGCTTTAAAATTCCAAAAAGTTATATCGTCTACTTTATATAATATATTCTTTAACAATTTTATATTCTATAAGTTTTTTTCTTTCTTTCTTTCTTTCTTTTTGTCGCTTTTAATTTTTAATTTCATGTTTCTCTTTCTTCCTTTTTTTTTTTCCATCTTTATCATGCTATCACGAAATTTTACAAATACAGTTTCTCCATTCCAAATGCTTTCAGATCAAATTAAAGGGGTTCTAAGCTCAAAAGGGGGAGAATTTAAAGTGTCTCTTGATTTTACTCTAATCATAGTTTATGTTTATTGTGCGATATTTTTTCACTGCTTCTGTGAGAAATTGTATTTATTTTTTTTATTTCATATGTTAAAGTTATATTGAAAATTATTTTATAAATTATGCTTATCAACTATTTTATATATTTTTTAAATTATTCATGTTGTAAATTAGAAGTAATAAATATCATAGTTATTCAAAACGATAATGTGTCCAATATGATATTTATATTTCTCTGCACTCGAAAATCAGTACAGAAAAATCTATATTTAGGTTTCTTGACCTTTAAGTTAAAGAAAATAGATTTCTCCGTGAATTTCTTCATTTTGTCAACGTATTCATTCGTATTTTCTCTTAAGCTAAAGATACAGTTATATCTTTTAGACAATACTTTTATATTGTTCTCTTAGATAAAAATTACTTTATTATGTTGAAAGTTTTTACAGTATCATTCGATGGCAAATCGTCATGTATCACATGCACTAAATTGATTATTTTATTATAATTATCTTTAAAACTGTGCTAATACTAATTTCTTATTGGTAAAATCATTGCATAAAATTTATGTATTTTATAGCACTAACATTTCAGTATTTTGTTCTATCCCTTTTAGTCTTCGTTTTCTATCTTTCTTGTGGATAAATAGTTTTTCTACAAACATATTTACACCTTCTAAAACGAGACTACTTAGCTAACTCCCCTTCCTACAAGAAAATCGAAGAGAAAAATGGATGGTTCGAATTACATACGAAACTTTCTTAACATTTTTGTAAAATAAAGAAATATATGTAACATACACGTACCAGATAGTATTTCTAATTTATATATTTTTTATTGTCCATAAAAAAAAAGAAAAAAAAAAAAAAAAATCTTACTAAATATTTAATTTAATAAAATAAAATTAAGGGATGGTGGAAGAAAACTCCAAAGAATGGATTTATATATATGGGGATAGTG
>Ga0099825_1009979_pt1 | contig 10568 bp, 10 predicted proteins | sample SiratroredBW_FD_76838 | JGI IMG/M metagenome (GOLD analysis project Ga0099825, IMG submission 76838) | Root nodule microbial communities of legume samples collected from California, USA - Siratro red BW | ecosystem: Host-associated > Plants > Roots > Nodule | place: USA: California | collected... | reverse complement strand
TCAAGGAGCCATCACAAGAAGATATTGTTACAACTTCGGGAAGCAGTCAAGGAGCCATCACAAGAAGATATTGTTATTGCTAGAGCCAACTGGTCCTATGCGATAACAATAATAATTTTGATTCTCAAACTCAGGATAACAAGAATTAAATTCCAAGACAAAATGATTCTAATATTAAAAATATACATGATCCAAGTCAATGGGACAAAATGATCCTAATATTAAAAGTATATATGATAAAAGTCAATGAGAGGATATTGATATGAAATTGAGAGACTTTTTTGTATCATATTACATCCAAAAATTGTCTAATTGGTAGAAACATGAAAGAAGATGGCTCATTTATTCTACATATTTAGATAGAGTATTTTGTTTTTGTTGTAAATTGTTTAATGTTATTGGTTGTACTAGTAAACTAGGTAATGAGGATAGTAGAGGTTGGAGAAATCTTAGTGCTAAGTTAAAGAGTCATGAAAAGTGATGAACACATTACTAATATGAATGCATGGAACGATATGAAAATGAGATTGTCAAAAGATAAAACAATAGATAAGCATGCTCAAGAACAAATAAATAAAGATAAAGGAGATTTATTTTCTGAATTAAATTTCTAAAAGGAGATTATAAGATTGGAAAATGATAAACCAATTGACATTCTTAATTATATAAAAAAAATAGATTTTTTTCCAAATACATATATAACATATAGAATAATATTAACAATTCTAGTATTACTTACTTTAGTTGAAAGAAGTTTTTCAAAACTTAAACTAATAAAATTTTATTTACTAATAAAATTTTATTTAAGATCAACAATGTCTCAACAAAGATTAAATGGATTAACTTTATTGTCTATTAAAAGAGATATTCTAAATAAAATTAATTATAATAATTTAATAAATAATTTTACATCACAAAAAACTTGAAAAATAAATTTTAAATAAAAATATCATAATTTTAATTATTTTATTAATTTAAAAAATATCTATTTTTTAATTCAGTTTAGACTTTCTAAAGTCTTGACTGGGTCTATGGTTCATATTCTCTATCTAAGCTCGTACTTTTTAATTATCACTATCATTCTGGCTTCTGTAGATTCAATTAGGTACTTTTTTTCTATTTTGAAAATCTACAAATCTTCTCCAGGGCACTAAAATTGCCCCCAAATATCCTGCATGATTCTCCCTTGGTCGTCGTTTCACAAACACTAACCCATTCAAATAACTTGAAAATAATGAAAAGACAGGAAAAACAAATTTGTCACAGCGGAAGCAAAATTACGTAAATTAACTTAAGATGCTTTAATTACTTTAATTCTAGACTGCACAGTTTATTTGAAGATTGCAAAAATAAATTAATTTTGAATCATGTACCATAAACCTTTTCTAGATACGTGATTTAAAATGCCTTTCGAATTCTACAATCTAGCACACAGTATCCATTTTTTATTTTTAGATTGGTTAATTCAGTAGTGTTGTCACAAAGGTAAACAATCTGAAAATGTGATCAAACAGTATGAAACGTCCGACAAAACCAAAAAGACGACAACAGATCATCAGAACAATGAAATTTACTTAGGAACCACAACAATAGCGACATAAGACAAGCAGAGTGTTGACAGCAACGAGGAGTTCTCATATGAGTGGTGGTGGGTGGCGAAGGCTTGTAGTAAGAAGGTGTACAAAAAATTATTGAAATTAGTGTAAAGGGTATATATAGTGAGAGGGGAAATTTAGATCATTCCGACATCTTGTAAAAAGAAACCATGAAATTGCATGAAGTAAAAGTCATTTTTAAATATTAACAAACTTAACCCATTACAAAAAATAAATAATTTTTAGTATTAATGGGTTCGGAACAAATTTTTAAGAAAAAGCAAGTAGTTACTTACGAGTACGAGTGGGTTAGGTACATTTAAAAAAAAAAAAAACAGTTTTTTTATTGGATAGTGAAATCTAGTAAAGTTGAGATCTAATTAAACGTACATAAAAATAAGTGGATACACAGCAATTTAAATTATATAAAAATATAAACGCAAATAGATGTATATATTAAATATTTTATTTTATTTTTTTAAAATAAATAAAGTTATTAGGTAATAGTAGTTGATGAAGAAATCAATAGTTAACATTTCATTCACGAGAACAACAAATCATATAGCAAACCATTAAAATAATTTTAATTTATATAGATATTAAGTAAAACATTAATGAAATTTAAAAGATTAATGTATATTGATACCGTTATGATATCTTATATCGATTAAAGTGCACGTGTGATTGAAAAAAATTACACAAAATGAATTAAATCCAGTTATGACTTGGTCACCCATAGATTGTCTCAGGAGAGTTTGGAGTGACATTTTAAGCTTATTTAACGTAAATTTTGAATCGTGGTTCTATTATTAAAGTAAGATAAAGTGGCTACTTCATCTTTCAATCCTAGATTTTTCTTTAGTTATTTTTCAGTATTAGAAACCCTTTTGAAAAACTCTTAAACCAATTGCGACTCCCCAATAAATACATGGTGACTCAAGCTTGAAAGGACACTCACACACATTAGGAGAAAGAGAATTTCATCTTTAATCGTTCCGGCTGAGAACTTAGATTCCATGAGTGTTCTTTGATCATTTCATACATGTGAAATTGTTATATTAGGATAATTTCCAGAGGCAGTTTGACAATTGAAGTTTTTAGTGGTGGTAGATGAATACTTCATCAAATGGATTGAAGCAAACGTCGTAGCTATCATCTCTACTTCAAAATTCAAAACTGCAAATAGAAAAATATCATATGGTGATTTGGGGTCTCAAAATTTCTCATATCCAACGAGACACAATTCGTAAGTATTATGTTTGATAGATTTGCGAAGAGTTAGGGATATAACAAGTCTTCATATTAGTATAACATCCTCAAACCAACAAGCTGAAGTTACGATAGAGTAATTCTATGAAGACTAAAAAAAAATAATAGAGTCAACAAAAGGAAATTGGTCGGAGGAAAAAATAAGAAGATTGTGGTCCTGCGGCACTACCCTGCAATCAAGTACTCGTGAGATGCCTTTTAGTCTCATCTATGAGACGGACAATGTACTACTAGCTAAGATCGGTGAGTCTTTGTTCAGAGTGGGGCAATTCTTACCTTCATGTTCAAATGACGAAGTCATCCGTGCTTGTTTATATATGATTGATGAAGTCCAAGAATATGCCTACATCAAAGGAGAACCCTTAACCGCTAGAAAAAGTTAAGACAAAACTAAAGTGGTACCAAGAAATTTTGAGGTATCTGATCTTGTCCTATGGAAGGCACAATCACACCAGATGGAGAACAAGTTGTCCCCCAAATGGATCGAAACCTATAGAATTAAAGAAGTCTTTGGTAAAGGTGCATACCAATTGGAAACTTTAGCGTAGGCTAATCTCTCGGAATTAGAATGCAGCAAACCTCCGCTTTTATTTTAATTGAAATCTATTACGACGACACTTTTTTCCTTCAAGATTTCCTATTTTCACAAGTTTTTAATGAGGTCATATGCTTAATGAAAATAATTTTGGTTTGATATATATATATATATATATATATATATATATATATATATATATATATATGAATTAATTATTCAAACTAAACAATACCAACTCAATTCGAGTCTTATTTTAGATAGACTAAGTCGACCATTCGATACGAACAACTCCAACTCGACTGGAGTCCAGCCTTATATAAATTAAATAGCACAATTCGACATGAATGGCTCTAACACAATTAGAGTCCAGTATTAGATAGACTAAGGTTGATCAACATGAATAAGTCTAGCTTAGCTGAAGTCTAGCCTTTGATAGACTAAGGTCGACCATTCAACACGAACTGCTCTAGCTTGATTGGAGTCCAGCCTTAGATAGACTAAGGTCGACCATTCGACATGAACGGCTCCAACTCTGACATTAGATAGAATAAGGTCAACCATTTAACATGAACAACTCTACTGCGATTGGAGCCCAACCTTAGACAGAATATAAGGTCGACAATCGACATGAATGGTTCTAGATAAACTAGAGTCTGACCTTAGATAGACTGAAGTTGACTATTGAAACGATGATCGAAGCAGCCAAGAAAGTGACTGACATATCAAAAACTAAGTTCATGTGCAAATAAATTTAGAAAGATCAAAGGCGAAGATAGTCATGTGGCAACCAACCAAGTAAAGCAAACATACAATAAAAGAAGGTGTCCAATGATTATTAATTATTTAAAACTTAGATCTAGGTAAAGCAAAGATACAATAAAAGAAGACGTCCAATAAATATGAAATATAATCACTAATTGGTTAAAAAAAAGGTATAGAGAAATTAAGCCAAAAAAGGAAAGTACACAAGACCAAAATAAAGAAAGGCTACTCTATTCTTCCACTAGTTTTCTGTCCATAACCATCTTGTTGGGATCCATGGTCAAGAAATCAATGTCAAGTTACAAAGCTTAAGTATGTTTCGTCCCCCCTTCGAAACATGTTCCAAAAGAAGTGGTGATCTCTTCCTTCAAGGCCTCCTTAGTGAACCTCCAACTCTTTTCCTTCTCCTCCACCTTCTTTAGCTCATTGTTTTTTTTCCTGAAGTTGAAGAGCCAACACTGTTTTCTCTTAGATTAAGACAACCTTTTCTTTAGCTCATTCCTCTTTTCTCCTTCACCCATTCATCAACGTGTTGTCAAAGTCACTCAACCTCAGCCACCTCTGACTTCAATCGATCAACCTCTTTTTAAGTGTCAAGAAGTTGTCTCCTCCTCTTTTTCTCAACCAAAGATGCCTCTTGAACTTTCTTCCCCGTTCAAAAGATCAAGATCGATGCCTTGTTTATCAAGCCTTATACGCCTTAATAAATTGAGGCTGGACTTTGCTTATCCAAAATAGTGATATAGTTAAGCAAATTGTGAGCTTGGTTATGGGTCAAATGACTAAAGTTTGGATCCCAAAATCTTCCTTTCTACCCTACGAGGAGGCCTTGGGGGTTCCAATTCTCTGTCGTCAATATCTCAACCTCAGGATCACGACCATCGGATGCCAAGTGAGCAGTCTTAGAAAGAATAAACTCTTTAAATAGTTTTTCGTTATCTTTTAATTTTCAGCTGGGGATCGAAGGCATTCGCCATGACCTTATTAGAAGTCATGACCACCTTACTCGTCCCTTCGCCTTTGGCTGGTGCATTTCTAGACTCCTTTAAACTTTTCATATCCTTCAATTGGCGAGCCATTTCTTTATGGGAGATATTCATTCGGCTATCTATGAGAAAGTAAAAGTTAGAATAATTAAGAAGTTTGCTTCAAACTAAGTGGTGAAATAGAAACATATACCACCCAAGTCTATGGCCTGATACTCAAGTTTCAACAAAATAGTTGTGTCAGATATGTGTTCTAGTTTTTCCAAATTGTCACAACATTCAACCTTGGACGATTCCAAATTCTCCATCCGTCAAGCACTTTGAACATGAGGGTTTTAAGTCTAGCAAGAGGGAAACCCTCTAGTAGAGTTGGATTACGAGTTGGGCGTTCAGACTTTTAGGAAGAGACCTTTAAAGCATTTATAAAAGGACTGGAAAAGGGTTAGGAGACTTAGGCCAGTGATGTTATTTAAAGATGCTTATAGCTAACGGAGTTTTGAATTCAAAATAATAATAATAAAAAAAAAACATGTTGGAGGTCGCCATTATGTCAAGTTGAGTACATAAGATATGGGAGGCACGAAGGAATGTCCAACTGTTAAGATGAGAGTTGGGGTGACATTCGTGACACTTAATACCTCATTTTCTAATAGATCAAGAGGCAACCTAAGACTAAGCTTAATAAAAACAGTATCATAGAAGAAGCAAAACCTATCCTCTTGGTCATTGGAGAGCTACATCCTTCTCTACAATTTTACTAACAAATCAACATTTTCAAGCTCATATATTAGTTAGGTCTCTCTCAACAACTCTATCTTGACCCAAGGGTAGGATGTGTCGTAAATGGCCATCAATTTAACAAACAAGACTCAAGCTATAAAATGAACCTAAAAACTGAAAGGATGGTCAAACCAAAACACCAGGACGAAACCTAAAAAACACAGAACACCAAGAATGAAACCCAAATTCCCATAACAAGGAAAGGAGGCTTAGAAACTCTAAGAAATATGGTAAAAGCCTAAACTATCTACCCATCCAATAGAAAAAATAGTTCTACAAGAATCAAGTGAAATGCACGAAAGTATTGGGGAAATTAGTGCTTACCTAAAAGAGAAGATGCAAAATCAAGGGAATATGTGAAGTTTGAGTACTTTTCTTGTTGCATAATGGAGAAATGAAAAGTTTCAAATTTAATTTTGCTTTGAATGACTGACACGCTGCGAAGAAAAAGGGGAAGCACAACCATTGCAGGACACACAACTGCTAAGAGGAAAACTAATAAAGTCCAACCATATGGAAAAGGGGCATAATGAGATGAGATGTAACTCTTCGAGTATAATGATTTGAAACAACTTGATCTTTGAAAGAAGAAGCTTCTATAATAATTTAGTCTTTTGCACATTGATTGGCTTAAGTTTGGCAGGTTATGTACCATTATGACAGCTTACACCTACAAAGCAAAGTGACAATAGGTCGATTAAAGTGCATGTGTGATCAATAAAGTATAGACAAAGTGAATTAGATCCAACTATATGTATGAGTTGATAAATTTGTTAGCAAGTGAAATAAAAATAAAAAATTATAAAAAGATATTATGAATGCAAAATATTATTCAATCATACTTGACTATACTCCAGATATAAGTCATCAAGAACAAATGTTTTTTGTATTACAATGTGTAGATATTTCATCCACTCCAATACAAGTTAATGAGTATTTTTTAGAATTTTTAAAAGTAAATGATACAAGTGGAAATTGTCTTTTTAATGTTATTATAGATGAACTGAAAGTTCTTGGACTTGATATTAATAACCTTAGAGGACAAGGATATGATAATGGGTCAAATATGAAAGGAAAACACCAAGGTGTCCAAAAAAGATTTCTTGATATTAATCTTAGAGCATTTTATACTCTCATGTGGTTGTCGTAGTTTAAACTTAGTACTTTGTGATATGGCAAACTCTTGTCCTAGAATTACATCTTTCTTTTGAGTGTTACAACGTATCTATACTTTATTTTCTTCTTTTACAAAAAGATGGAAAATTTTACAAAATCATATACATAACTTAACTCTTAAATCATTGTCACAAACACGTTGGAAAAGTGGTGTTGAAAGTGTGAAAGCTGTAAGATTTCAAGCTCCACAAATAAGAGATGCTTTATTTGAACTAGTTGAAACTAATGATCATCCTAAAATAAAAAGTGAAGCTGAGTGTTTAGGAACTTATTAACTTGAAAATTTTGAATTTTTGTTAGGCATGACTATTTGGTATGATATATTATTTACAATTAACTCTGTTAGTAAAAATTTACAATCAAAAGATATGTGTATTAATATGGTCATTGAACAATTAAAAGGTCTTCTTTCATTTTTTGAAACATATAGAGAAAATGGATTTGAAAATGCATTTATTTTTGTCAAAGAAATTGCTTTTGAAATGGATGTAGAGCCTAAGTTTCATGAAAAAAAGAACCAGTCATAAAAAAAACAATTTGATAAAAATATTGAAAATGAAGTTATTAAATCACCTCAAGAGTCGTTTAGAATTGATTATTTTTTATATATTGTAGATAAAGCAATTACCACACTCCAAAATAGATTTGAACAATTTAAAATATATGAAAATATTTTTGGTTTTTTATTTAGTATTAAAAATTTAAAGTTATTGGGTTGTGTACTTTTGAAAGAAAAATGCTTAAACCTTGAAAAGTATTTGAAACATGATAATTTATTGGATCTTGATGGCTTAGATTTATTTTCAGAATTAAATATCTTAAGGGAGATTATAGGATTGGAAAATGATAAACCAAATGACATTCTTAATTATATAAAAAAAATAAATTCTTTTCTAAATGCATATATAGCATATAGAATAATATTAACAATTTCATTATTAGTTGATTAAGCTGAAAGGAGTTTTTCAAAACTTAAACTAATAAAATCTTATTTAAGATCAACAATGTCTTAAAAAAGATTAAACAGACTATTGAAAAAGATTTTTTAAATAAAATTAATTATGATAATTTAATAGATAATTTTGTATAACAGAAAACTCAAAAAATAAATTTAGATAAAAATATCATAATTTTAATTATTTTATTAATTTAAAAAATGTCTTATTGTTTTATCACTTTAGGCCTTCTAAAACCTTGAGCCATCACTCTTAATAGTGTAGGGTTAACTTCTTTCACTTTATTTTCACTTTTACCAACTCTAAAACTTTGATTTAGTGGGTAAATGTTGGAATATATATTAATGGTAAAAATATGAATTAAAAAAATATAATGTATTTTTATTTAGATAAGAGGTATTTTTATTTAGGTATCTCTTAGTTTTAGTAAGAAGTAGATCAAAATTAATTAAAAATATATAATATGTGTTAATTGTAGTAATTTTTCATATTATCTCATAAAAAATAAATGTTATATGTGAATATTGATTTCGTTAAATTCATGTTAAATCAAAATGAACTATCTCATCAAAATACATTTTTTTCTTATTTTGAACTGAACTTAACTAATAAATTATGCATTATCATTAGTTTTAAATTCATAACTTTGAACTTATAACCTTAAGTGTGTTAAATTAAGTAATTTTAAACTTATAACATTAATGTTATTAATGTTTGGACTGGGGAGAGGATTTAAGATGAAAGTATGTGAAAAGTTAAATTGTTTTAAACTTATAACATTAATGTTATTAATGTTATTTAAGATGAAAGTATGTGGAAAGTTAGGTTGTTTGAATTAAGGGAAAGATGATCAGATTTGAGTGAAAGTTTATGAAAATTTGTGAATAATGTGGTAAATAGGATAGATATTTTAATAGTTTTTAATATATAAAATTATAAAATTATAAATTTATCCTTATGATAAAAAGTAATTAAAAATAACATATAATTTACTTATTTGATATAATTGATAATTTATTTTAAAAAATTTAAAAAAATATTAAAATATGTAGTGATTTTTAAATTAAAATTTATTTTTATAATAAAATATAATTAATTTATTAAATATAATTATTTTTTAAAATATGAAATTATACAATTAGAATTTTTTAAAATAATTTGTATATTAAATTTAAGTAATATTATTTTATAATAAAAAACTAATATTAAATAACTCTCTTTTTAAATAACTCTTTTCATTTTTATTAAATTAAAATATATTTATATAATTAATAATTATTATATTTATTTTATTAATAATATTATTTAATATTTTTATTATAAATTAAATAATATTTATTATTTTTACTTTTTAATATTATTTATTATCATGTTATTTAATAAATTTATATAATATATATATATAATCAATTACGTTATTCCGTAATTATATTATATATAAGCCACAATCGATTATATATCAATTATATATGCATAATGGATTCACGCGTAACTGATAATCGATTATATATATAAATATTTATTATATAATAATATATAATTAATTATATTTATATATAATAATGTTTTAAAGTTAATATAAATTAAAATTATAATTTTATATATTTTTAATAAATTTGTTAAAAATATAAATGTAATGTATAATTGATTAGTTATTTCGTATAATTAATTAGGTATAAAAAAATTAATATTGTAGGAACAGCTGGCTCCATAAGGGGGTTGAATGGAGTCTGAACTCAATTCGTTATAAATAGAAACCACCAACCAAGGCAAAAATATATAAGCACAGATAAAGCAGTTTTATACTGGTTCACCCTAATCTCTTGGGCTACTTTCAGTTCTTCCTTAAACAAATTGTTTAAGAGGTTTCACTATTTAGCAAATAGTTACAATGAGTATACAAACCTCTCCAGGTTACAAGACACAAAAGGCGAGTATACAAACCTCTTCAGGTTATACCAATCCCAATCTCTCCCTGAGATCAAGACCACTCAAGAATTAAAGAAACACTCTCAAAGGAGATAACAATGAAAGCTCACAAGGGTTTACTTCACAGTGGTGAATAATTACACAATGGTTTCACACAACCCAAAACTCTAGATGCTCTCAATAGCAGATTGACAATAGACACTCAGTATATTTTCTTCAATGTTTTATATGATGTATTTCTCTTCTTGCTTCTTGTTGTGTGTTCTTCAACTTGAACTTCCTCTTCTATATGTAGCTTTTTAAAAACTAGTCGTTGGGATGCTTGAATAGATCAATCTTAACTTTATGATGTATGGGTCAAACTGAAAATACTTCTCTAATTTTCATACTGCATTAAACTAAACTTGATTAAGTATGTATTATTTGTATTGGAAATAATTTAATATAACATAGAGAAATTATATCTGGGATACTCATCAATAATTTGAATAATAATTTCTATTATGACAGATTTGAATGTTAATGCACATTATGATATAAAATCAATTAATCACAATTAAATACTTCATAATAATTT
>Ga0099825_1009977_pt1 | contig 10570 bp, 6 predicted proteins | sample SiratroredBW_FD_76838 | JGI IMG/M metagenome (GOLD analysis project Ga0099825, IMG submission 76838) | Root nodule microbial communities of legume samples collected from California, USA - Siratro red BW | ecosystem: Host-associated > Plants > Roots > Nodule | place: USA: California | collected... | reverse complement strand
TCTATTTCTATTTCTATTTTCAAATTTATATATTTTTTCATACATTTCCTTTCTCCTTTTTAATTTTTTTTTTTTTTTTTTTTTTTTTTTTTTTTTTTTTTTTTTCTGACTACATCAATTAAGCTCTAGAAAATCAACTACTATTTACTATTTTTTATATATTTTCATCTAAATATAATGTATCATGTACTATAAATTGTTAATTTTAATAAAAAAATTAAAAATGAGTTAATTGCAATTTTTTAATTAAAACAAACAACATAAAGCTAATAATAAACTTTTGAACAAGAAAACAGTAATTAAGTATGATTTTGAAAATCATGATTATGAGAAATCTGTCTAAAAACCAGCAAGTGTATCTGACAGCTAACACTCCAAACGCACCTATGTCATCATCATTTGAAAAAGCATTGCCTGTAAGTTTTGCCTCAGGTCAAAGTACAACCACCCCTCTTAATTTGATCTTTTCCACAAAAGAAGAAAAGCGTAGCCAATTATCTATCCACGTGATCGATTTAACCCTTATCCTTCCGACTTCTAATCACTTTGCCTGTTACTACCATCCCACAAATTTGTTCCTTCAATTCAAAAACACTTGAAAACTGAAAAATCTAGACGTGACAGAATGAAACAGAACAGAGACACGTAGAGATATCCCGCTAAAACCAGTGCAGGTTTTTTCTCCCAAAACGATTCCTAGGGTATAGGGTAATTTTACTCTCCATTGATGAAAGGTGTGAGCATGAAGATTAGGTTACACGGATGCAACAAAGACAGTGACAGAGCTCTCCAGAGAAAAAAAAAAATTCAAGAAGCCTTAAGAATATTCTGGATTCCGAATTACAACAAGATTAAGTCTAAGCTACTGTACTAATACAAATGCGCTAATTAGTTAATAAGGATTAAAGATTAATTGAAACACAAGATGAAAACCATAGAAGTTTACGAAAACAAACCTTGGTTAAAAAATTGCCGCCACCAATTTTGAGCTTATCCACTTCATAGATTGTGGCATGGAGAGTGCCATGGAGCAGAATCTGCGCCATCACTTAGTACCTAACAATTTACACCAGAAACCAGAATTAGAATTGATGGCACCAAAAAGCTATTGAAACTTCACAGATCAAAATACAGTCTGTGGAATGGGATTGAAGAGGGTGTTTGAGAGGAAGAAGAGAGAAGATGAAGTGGGTGGAATGGAGTGGACCAGAAACAATGAACATTCATTGAAGAAAGCAATGTGAAACAAAGAGATAAATATAGAAAACTATAGAATATAATAGTGTGTGTATGTGTATGAATTTGACTAGTTGGTTATGATTTAATTTTGTCCATATTAATTACTAATTGCCAAATGTCACATGCCATTATATTATATTTGTTCTCTCCTTTCAAGAAAGGTATGCACATAATTACTCCACTATCTTCAATCCTTTTTCATATTATAGTTCTAATTTTTTTCATGGCCAATGAAAGCATTTATATGCATAGTTTTAATTCCTTTACTTGTTAATCCTCTTAAACCTTTAATTGTAAATGTTTTTTCTTTTTATACTTTTACAATATTCAATAGATACAAATTTAATTATGTAGTTTTTTTATTTAATACTTTATTTTAAAAATACTGGTTTACTTTGTTTGATATTTAAATAAACATGAAATACAAAACATTAATAATATTTTAAATTTTACAAAATTATGATATAAATTTTATTAAATACCTTATATTGTGCATTAATTAAATTTTATATCATATATATATATATATATATATATATATATATATATATATTAATATTATAAAACTAGATTAGACCAATATAAGTTTTTCGAATATTACTCGTTCAATATTTTTAATTGATTCATAATTTTTAAAATTGTTAAAAAATTATTTCACATAAATTAATTATAAAAAAGTTTATATCATTCTAAAATAATATAATACTTATTTGTACAGATAAAATTTACGTAATGTATATGTTTAAAATATATTAAAATATTAAGCATTTGATCACTTTATTTAATACTTCATAAACATTCTTTTGTTAAAAGGTAAGAAAAAAAAATAGAGACAGAATAATAGGAACAAATTGATTAATCTAAAAATATATTATTTTGAAGTTCTTTTTTTTTTCTAAAATCATATATTATTGTGTAAAAGTACCATTTTATTGGCATAGAGCATGTACTAAAATTTGCTAATAATTAATCTTTAAATTTCTATTTTTTAATGATTTTTTTCTTTATTCATACTATTTTTTTCTAATAATTCCATTCAATTTCAGATTATGTTAAAATATTTGTAATCGATCTTAATAAATTTTATATCTAAATAAGTTGAATAAATCAATTATGAAAATAGTCATTTTTAAGTTCTTGTAACAAAATTTTAATACCATTTTACGTATTTTTATATTCAGGATATTAAAATAACTGAGGTGCATTTTTAAAAGAGATTGAACTACAAATACTATTTATTTTTTCTATTACGATCTATATGTGAAAAAATTTTCAAATTCAAAGTTTCTAGAATGCTTCTGTATTTTTACAAAACTCAACGTTTCTAGAATGTCTGCTTATACAAAAGTTTAAATAACAATAGATTACTCTACTTCCTAAACTAGTTAAATATTTAATAGTATTTTCGTTATAGTAGTTGATATTTTTTTTTTATTTTTTTTTAAGTTCATGGAAACGGAAATATGCATTTCTCTTTCTAGGAGAAGAAGAAAATGGACATCACAAAATTTCCCATAAACTTATAAAGTAACTATATGTTGACATGAATAATCCATATCAAACATACCTAAATTATAACAAAAGGTAAAAACTAAATTAAAGAGAAAACGCATGAAGAAGGCTTAATTTATAAGAAATCTCAATTACCTTAAATGAAACCCTCAATCTCATGAGTTACAGATATTTTATTTTATTTTAGTTTTGCTAAAAAAAGCACTTTTAATTAATCTGGGGAAAACCTCAATTATCCTAATGAATCTCTCAACCACTAGTCAATTATTACATATTTAAAGTATTTGAATGTTGATTTACTTATTAGCAGCCTATTCATCTTAGGACAATATTTTAATGATTATAATTTTGATTTGTTAAAGTTTACTATAATGTTTTTTTTTAAGAAACTATAACATGGTTTTGAAGTGTTCATGAATATTTTGTTTTATTTTTTACTGAAAAAAATCTAAATAACATTCTAATAATATTTTTTTTAACAGCAAAAATTAAAATTAATAAAAGTACTTAAGGAATGTTCTAACCTTAATACTGAAAACATAATATAAAAGAAATATTTTTACCCTAGATCCATTCTAATAACATTGTAATTAAATTGTTAAATAATATTTATTTTATTTGTTAAATTTTTTAAATAAGTAAAAGCAAAAACATAAAAATGTATAATGTTTTCTTAAACCAAACAACTATTTAGCTTTTAGAATTCTATCAAGATCACAACTTTAGTGTTAGCAATTGATTTCAAATTTGTTTTCTTTAAAAATATATTTTGGACATTCTTGTTAAGGAAATGACGCTTGATTTATAGTTTATTTAATAGAAAGTATTATGGTGACGTTAAGAACTAAAATAAAACAAAAACTTACAGATTTTTAAGTGTGTGCGTGTGTGTAGAATAAAAAATATTAATATTTTAGGTTGTTTTTATTAAAAAAAATTTATAATTAAAATTTATTAATTTTTTTAACTGATTTTGAAAATGTCACTAATCGTGTCCCAACGGAATCGGACAGGAGATCAAATTCTAGATAAATAGATTAATCGTATTAGTTTGGATAAGAAGTTACTTGTGAACTTACTATTATATTAATTAATAATGATGTTAACAATATAACTATCTTGAGTTTTAAGTAAACTAAAATTATTATCCTAAATCAAATTTATGAGGTGGTAAATATTTTTTATACAAAAAGTATTAAAATTAATTAATTCATTACCATTTTGTATATTTTTAAAATTTAGGGTCACATGTTTTAAATTATTTAATTCAACAATATAATACAACTTTCACTTATGCGGATTATTTGAATCGTTAATTTATGAATATTATTGATTTAATTACAAAACTTAACTAGTGAGGGGTATTGCAAATGAACTGATGGGTTAAATTTTTTTATTAAATAGTTTATTTAACTAGAAAAATACTACTATCCTCTCACATCTTTATATTTGAAACAGAAAAATAACAGATACTGCATTAAAACAGTTAAGTATAATTTTAATCACTATATATTAAAAATAATCAGTTTTAGTGGTAAATAATCGCAAATTTAGGATTTGAATTTTATAAAAAAAAAATTATATATAAGGTTAAAAATCCTGAATTATAAAAATAGAGAAATTGTTTATCTAGAGAACATATTTTTTTACTAATAACTAATTAAAAATATTAATTTAGAATATAATTATTATAAAACTTTAAAAATAGATGTAAAATATAAAAAGTTTTAAAACTAATGTGATACAATAAATCTAATCAAAACCTGGTAAAACAACTTTATAATAGTCTTACTTGTTCAATTTTAGACAAAAACATTAAAAGGTATAATTTTTTTCTTTTTTATCAAATAGGTGTAAATTTTTTTTTTTATAAAAATAGGTAAGTCATGGTATATAAACACGACTTCTTTACTTAAAGTCATAATCATGCTACATTAACATGATTTTAATATGAAAAAATAAATTAAAGTCGTATTAAGTTAACAGAACTTTAATTTAATTTTTCTTTAATTTTACGTCTTCTTAAAATCGATTGCATGACTTTTTTAGTTATCTATTTTGATAAAAGGAGAAAAAAAATAAACCCGTGATTTTGCCTCAATTTTACATTGGTTCTACTAAATCAAAATTTTAATGTCATAACTGATCTATCAAAGCCGTTGATTTGATTTCAAAAAAAAAATATCTCAAATTTGATGTGACATGAATCTGGCCACGACCTAATGTTTCCCGTCATAATTTTAAAATGGACAAAAGTAAGGTTTTATAATTTGAAAAATGTTTATCCCTAAAATATAATTCTGTTTTTTTCCCCTTAAAGCATTTTGCTTAACTTTTGGTTTTTCAATATTTTTGGTTCAGTCATTCTAATATATATCAGTATTTTAATTGTAATTTATATGGTATTTTGTTGGTATTGAATTAATCTCGTTGGAAAATATTTGGTAGGTACTAAAATAAATTATCTACTAATCAAATCCTTCATTATAATTAATTAATAAAATGATAAGAGTCCAGATAGATAAGCTACTTTAATTATGGGAATCCACTTTTCCTTTTATTTTTCAGATCTCACACCATCAATGAAAAGCTTTCGTGGTGATCCACTGTATTAAACACAATCAATCTCAACCACAAGCCAAAAATTATCTGTCGGTGGTACATAATAAAAAACTTATAATAGATACTATATAATATAAATGATTCAAAACCAAATTTTTTGTATCAAGTATTTCGGAAAATATTTATAAATAAGTAATCAATCAAAAGTAGTTATCATTATTTTATTATTATTTATTAATAAATTTAACAAAGAAAATAATCTTTTAACACTAAATCAATCACTTGATAATTTATTTTTAAGAGTAATACTTTATAGAATTTCTTTTATGTTGATTATAATAAAAATCGATATACAAAATATTCTTTTTATGCTGAATCAAATTAACCCATATACAAAATACTTTTTATATACAGTCAAATTAGAATCGATATAATTTTTTTTTTATATTTATAAGTTTGTCAATGCTTAATTTATTGTCACAGATGAATTAAAGCTGCCATAATAATTTTTCATTAAATCTAACTTTTTTTAATTAATAGGAACATCTTAATCATATATTTGAATAATAATACGCATTCTAAAATAATCAAAATAAATTATAACAAAATTGATATAAGATTTCATGTGATATGCACTATGAATATTTATTTTAATAGAATTAAATTTTATAATAAAGAATGTTATTAAATTTTATAAAAATTATATATACACCTTTTATAAAAATTATTATAAAAATTGTTAGAAAGATAGTGGGCGACGTACACCTTCTAAGAAGAGCAAAACGTTAAGAATATTTATTTGAGAGGGTAGGCTTGTTTTCCAAAATATTAAAGATTGTAATTTATTATTATAAGAATATATTGGAAATTATTTTGTTGTGTAGTTTAATACTTTTAAGATTAAGTTTAAATGAGTTTTAGGTATTCAATATAGGGACAAAAAATGTAAAAATATTTTAAATCAAAATAAATACAAATAATTTTTTATTAAAAAATTTAAATAAATATATTTAATTTATTTGGAGATACCAAAGTCATACATTATAAACTTGAGTAGTTTTTGAATATTAAGATTAACTTGTTTGTATAATAAGGGACAATTAATTTTAACTTTATAATAATAGACCGCTTAACGTTAATATTTTATTTTATTTTACAACAACGGCTCTTAAATATTATTTTTTATATTTATTATTATTATTATCATTTCTGTTTTCATAAAAGAAACAGAACTTTACTAGTTCATATATTCTGTGTCTAGCTCTAATATATTTGACAAATTATAATTTGACAGTTTTATGAAAAAAGGTAGTTATAATAATTATTTAAATGAGTTAATTGCATGCTTAAATTTTTCTATATACATGAAGTTCTGTCATTTTATTGCTGCTATTTTTCCTCAAACATTTCCAGCTTGTATAAATTTAAAACATTTTGTCAGGTTATATATAATGAGTAACGGGAAGCCACAGATCCAGCTAATTTTATACGAGAAGAATGTTCCACGACAATGATTTGTGTTTAAAAAGGGAAGATGAATCTAACTTTATTAACAAAATGAGGTTTATATATATATATATATATATATATAAATTTTAACCCGTTATCTTAAAGAATATAAAAATAAAAATATCAACATAAATCCTAAATATTAATATAAAAACATAAAAACAAAAAAAAAAAAAATCAGCAATAGACAATATGATAAATTCAATTAATAATTAAAGTAAATAGTGATAAATACTAATAAATTCTAATACAATTTTAGCAAAATAAAAGTTAAGATCATTTTAATATTATAAAATACATTTAATAAGATGAAATTTATACTAACATATATTATTATTTACTATATTTTTAAAATATATTTGATTAATGATATTGTCACATGATAATATATAAGCAAGGGTGAATCTCATATTATTAAATTGATTGAAGATTAAGTTAAATTTAAATTTTATTTTCTGAAAATGATATAAATGTCTGAAATCTTTTTGAGAGGTGAGGAGATTTATTAGGATTATAATGAGACTTATTATCTTATTATATCGGATTCTTTATACTCCGACATTAAATCTTCTTGATTATCTTACCATCGGATTCTTTATATTTTCATGTTAATTTTGTTTTTATGTGAGAGGTGAGTTAGAATTTTTACAAGACATGGTGAAATAACAATATATAAATGTCAAAAATCTTAATATAATAGACTCCATTTTACGAGTAATGATAGTTGACATCTAACAAATATTTACAATCCTCTTATAACGATTATTTTACTCTTACTTTTTTTATTTATAAATACAAAATTTTATTTTTATAATAATTATAATATCCTAAAAATGGATTATTATAAGATAGTTGTTATAGGTTATCAAAATATTATTTTCCTAGCAGCACAACATTGTGACAAGATTGGTGAGATCTTTCAAAACATGAAAAGATCTTCACTGGAACCTCACAGTAATTGCTGATTCTAACACCAGAAAACACTAAGTAGTAAGAATAGGTGGCATGTAGTCAGATTTGGCCCCAAGAATAGGAGCCTTGGTATCAGGGAACAACTCAAATCCTTTCAGCTGTGTCACACTTCCTTCACCGGAAATCTCAATAGGATACCGAAGAAGGTGGCCGGGAAGGTCTTGTTCAAGAGGCTCAGTAGTATACAGATCCCAATACTTCTCACCCATCTCGTTTATCTTCTTTATACACTCTTCACTTTCAGGCTGAAGAAAGGACTCATCAAGCATGCCAAGGTGTTCATACCACAGTGACATGCGGAAACCATGGATCTCACCCCTTGCAGCCTTCCTCCTACCCAGATGATAGGGTTGATATGCCCCCATCGCAACCTCAGAGTCTCTACCACCATCCATTGATCTCTCGTTTATGTTGGCAGATCCTATGATTATGTATTCGTCATCAACTGCATCAAAAAACCATCTTCAATCACATTATCTATCAACTTTCTTTTCTATCTTATTAATAATAAGTAGATTTTAAAGCCTAATTCCCAGTTTTAAAGATTGATATATATTTTACGTTAGAGTGGAGAGGATTTTATATAAAGGGAGGTATTATAGATCTTACGTCTACTAGAGATAACAATAATGTTAGACTTTCAATTCATCTCAAATATTATAATGTTCACTTACCTATCATCAACTTTGCGTGAACATAAATCATGAAGCGTCGAGACTCTTGAGCTCTCATATAATCTGTATCAGGATCTGGTCTTTCTGGAGGCTCGTACTCTCCTTCTTTCTTCACTTCCCGATTACCGAGGCAGAAGAATGTCAAATAGTTTCGAGGATCTTCTTCAATTCCCTTTCCCTTCAGTGCTCCAACAACATCCCTATACATCATATCCATTGTTCTCCGCTGCCAGTCCAATATTGCCTGAACTGTTCCTTTCTCGGGGTAACCCTCCGGCCACATTGGAACCACAATGTACACACTGAACCTTTCCCCAGCTTCAATCTTACTAACAATCTTAAGAGAAAGCTCCCTTGGGATCAGATGCAATGCACCAATGTCTTCAGGCTTAATGCCATCAGCACTCCAAGCATAGCAGCTTCCAAGGAAGTACTGATTCTCAATGTAGATGAAATTCTTCGCACGTCGAATGGCGTTGATATAAGCATCTTGAATGCCTCTGTCAATTACATTATCCTTCCCACTAATGAGTCCAGATCTAGCAGCTTCTTCGGGTGTCTCGGGGAACCCAAAAGCTGCACCACCATCAATGGATCTAAATAACTGCACGTTCCATGTCTCAGGATCATCAGGGTAAGTTACTGCGGAAGGAGGAATAATCACATCTTCAAGGTCTCTCAGAGGAACTAGTAAGTCCTTGCCACCTTGCTTCCTCCATCTTTGCTCAAAGTTGAACAAAACGTCCCATGCAATTGGCCCTTCAAGCCGAGAGTGGACATCATGCCAGGGTTCCCTTGGACCACCCTTTTTGATTGTAGAATGTGGAAAATTAGGCTGATGAAAATCATCGTGATGTGCTGTGCCCAAGGTTCTGAAAAGTGAGTGAAACTGAGTGTCGTATCTTCCATCACAGAGGTCAATACCCCCCACGAAGCTCACGATTCTTCGCTTATCTGATCTTCCATTCGGCAAAGCACTGTCCACAACCACAATCTTCTGATGATGGGTAAACATGGAGAAAATTTCTATGTCCTGAACCACGCTTCCACCATCATCAGGGTTGCGAGGGCATAGAACACAGTGCACGTCACTGTCGTAGAAGTAGTTCCCGGTATCTTCATCATGAGTAGCCATCAACCCGTCTTCTTTTAACAAAGGAACAGAAGTTCTATCATCCCAAACAAGCATCAAAACCCTGACACCATCACGTGCTTTTTTCTTAAGAACCTCACCAAGTGTTGCATCCCCTCCATGTTTTGGCCTCCTAGAATCTCTTACCAAAGTGATCTCAGTGTAAACAGACCATCCAGTAATGTATATTAAGTGCTGTGCGTGGTTGATTGCATCAAAAATATCTTCCCAACATCTATGAGGTTGGTAAGTGTGGCCTCCAGCAAGTGGTATTTTGGGAACAAAGTTGTCAGGAACATGAGCATCTTGGTACAAGGAAACCCTACATCCTTGTCTCTGTGAGAAGTATGTGTAAGGAACTCCCGGGAATTTAGGGCTTCTGATGCCTTGGCCCCAGTTGAGGTCTTTCGAAACATCAAGGTACTGCAGCTTCACATGGATCTTGGAATGTGAATGTATTGGTTTTTTGTGCTCATCCAATATTTCAACCCATCTATCTATTTCTTTGCCGTCCAATATCTCTTCAACAGGCACATATGCTCTTCCAATTAAGGTCGCACCAATAGGATTGTCATCTTTCACTGTGAATATGATGTTTGATGCCTCATGAGCACAGTAAATGTGAAAAGACTCGTACCATTTAGGGTTTGAGTGCTCTTTTTCAATAACTCTAGTCCTTCCCACGCGTGCCTTCTCTAGATCAATGGTTGCATATAGTTTAGTAATTCCTTTCCCAATCCCAATGGTCTCCTCGATGTTATGCACCAGCTATATATCAGAATTAGTAGGACAAAAGTAAATTTTCTTTTGTGACATGACAAAGAGCCATTAAGAATATATATATATATATATATATATATATATATATATATATATATATATATATATATATATATATATATATATATATATATATATATATATTAAATAAAAAAAAAAAAAAATAATTTTTTACTATATATATTTTTAT
>Ga0099825_1009971_pt1 | contig 10575 bp, 1 predicted proteins | sample SiratroredBW_FD_76838 | JGI IMG/M metagenome (GOLD analysis project Ga0099825, IMG submission 76838) | Root nodule microbial communities of legume samples collected from California, USA - Siratro red BW | ecosystem: Host-associated > Plants > Roots > Nodule | place: USA: California | collected... | reverse complement strand
CTTATATATGATTATGTTTAGGATAATGTATACTAGTATGTTGTAGTGTAACATAAAGTTTTCACCATTGCAATGTAATTTAGTTTCTTCCAATCTTTTATAACATATGTACATTTGAAATATATAATATGCCTGAAAATATATGTGCCTGGAAATATATATATATATAAGACTGGAAATATATGCAGGTTTTGGGCAGTAGCACGGATACCTGCAACATTTAAAAAAAAAATAGCTTAAGCTACGGCGGTTAAGGTCATCACCGCCTTTGTAAACAACACCTATTAAGGTGGTTCCTGGTTACAACCGCCTTAATAGGTGTTGTTTACAATTTTAAAGTGTCATTTCTGTCACTGCGAAGGATTTTTTACAGCTTTTGTTGACGAACCGCCTTGGTATGTGTCCTATATGACGGCGGTTATTTAACTGCCTTCATATATGACGTACTTATTACGATGGTAGAAATGACGGCGGTGGCGGAACCGCCTTCGTAGGCTCTCCAGAACCGCTGTTAAATTATCTTTTTCTACTAGTGGTTAGTTGAAAAATTGATATTTCATTTGCAATTAATATGGTGAGTCAATTTCTTAATTCTCCGTGTGTTGATCATTGGAATGCAATCATTCACATATTGAATATATTGAAGTATATTAACGGTTCTCTTGGAAAATACTTACTATATGGTCATAGTAACCATAGTAAAGTTGTATGTTATTCAGATGCTGATTGGGCAGGATCTCTGTTTGATAGAATATCTACTTCTGAATATTGTGGCAAGATCTAGTGCTGAAGCAGAATATAGAGCTATGGCCTCAAGATGCTCTTTATATTAACTTAAATCCTGTCTTTCATGATTGATTTCATTCAAAGAAAATTATATCTGAAAACATCAAGACTGAATTTGTTAATTTAAATTATCAGTTAGATGATATTTTTACTAAATCTTTACATAGACTTGAAATTGATTATATTTTGTAACAAGCTTGGTTCATGTGATTTATATGCACCTAACTTTAGGGGAAGTGTTGAATATAATAAGTTTAATCCATATTTTCTATTAGTCTTACTATTTTTATATTTATAAATAAATTGTTCCAATGTGTATATTTTACACCAGAAAAATTAATTTGTATTTATTTTATCCTTTTATTTTAACATTTTATTTATTGTACAATAGTAAGTGTTTTATTTCTGTTAGAAATATGTTTGCCTCTGAAAAAGTTATTTTAACATTTATTCTGCTATAAACTTTCAGATCAATAAAGGGATATTTAAAATATAACAAAATGAAATCAATTACTTATATTTATATTTGAGTCCAGAAGCAACGCATCAAACAGATTTCACATCTGTAACACATTAATTATTCTCCATATTTCAAAGAGTTTGAAAAAGTAATTAAGAATATACTATTGTACGGTTATATTTTTTTCTTAGTCAAGAAATTTATTCATTCATCTTTTTAAAAGTTAAAAGTACAATTATAATATTTATAACTATGTGTTTGCTATTCTATAAGTTTTAACACTTTACACACGCGAACCAAGGTTGAATTTGTGTTGGGAAAAACACTCAAATTCATACCTTATGTAAAATAAAAAATCCTATACAAATGAAAGACTGTACAAAGTGTTATACATGTTAGAAATAATAATGAAAAAGAACTGAAATTAGTTTAACATTATAACATAAAATATGAAGATACATATTTGTTATTTCACAGGTGAAACAGAATAAACAACAAAAAGTGAAAGTAACCGAAAGCCTTGAGAATGAGACGGTGGACAGTACTTAATTTAAAATTAGAAAAAAAGGTGCATGGTTTTGTGAAGCCCATGGTTTCAGTGACGTTATTTATATTCTTATGATGACTAATGACTATTTGTTTAATATTCTGTGTGTTGTCAATGATTCCATGCCTCGTACTGAAATTCAAATTGACTGAGAAAGAACAATGTGTCTTCTTTCTACTACAGTGGTTGCTTTAGGAGACTACACATGTATGCAGCAATTTGAGTAATGAGTGGGAAAAGGATTGGTGTTTGGGTAGTTTGTACAATATTAAAAGGTTGAATGATGAATGAATAATATTAGCACGAAACGTGGAGACATTAGCAGCTTCATGAAATAGCTATAATCCAAACCATGTGAGATAATGTGGTTTTCACAGAGTTACTTGTTGGTCACGGGAAGACAGAGGTAGTGTGAGTAACCTTAACAACACATTTGACAAATACCAGCCAAACCTAAGATGTTCAATGTTTAGTTGTTTCATATTGGGAGGGACCCATAAAGGAATTGTAACCGAACTGTTTTATTGTTCTTCCTATTAATCCTATCCACTTTGGTTGGACTCAGATACTCCTTTCATTACAACCACATGGGTAGGACCATGGTTGGTGGTTGGGACATGTGGTGGGTTTAACACTTCCTTTGCTGCAATTATTGCTACAAACCCTAATATTTCTTTAAACATTATTTAATACAAGTAACTGCCAGATGGAATCTTGCACAGCAATCTAGATAAACAATTGGTGGAATTACTTTCAGTTTGAGGCACCCGATGTGGGATCACACCTGTTTAGGTTTCCAAGATTCATATAGTTGCTTAGAAATTTGAAGTGAAAAGAGAGATTACTAAAATATAGTTAAATTAAAACAGGTTAATGCAAATTGGAATAAAATAATTTTGTTTCTTAGGTACAAGATTTATTGGTGAGTAATTGTAGGGAGTGGGGGAAACAGTGTGCAGTGTTGGGTTGGGTAGATAAATTTAGTTGTTGTGGGTCCTACGTTGGAGAGTAGTACTATTGTTTATTCCGTTGTTGGAACGAGGAATCACCTTAAGCCAAGCAAAGATAAGTTATCGAATCAAACAATAAGACTGTGGTGGGGTCCATTATGTGCCTTAACGAAACAAACAAAATAGGTAGCAACTGCCAAACGTGGGTTGTTGCAGTACAATCAACCATACAACTGACTGTGTCCCCCTTTCTCAATAAATGCAGTCTCAACTCAAGTGGGTAGCTTAAGGTAATTTTTGTTATTTAAAATAAATGTGTGTAGTTTTGTTTTTTTTTAATAAATTCAACTTATGCTTACATGCTTGACAAAAGAGTTTGATGGTCATGATGGCGTTTTCACTATAAACTATAATAACAAATCTCCACAATTGTAACTTTTAGAGGAAATTTATGATTAAATTCAGAAAATCAAAACTTTCCTTTCTTTGTTTGTTGGTGGCATGGGAAGTCAATTATTGATTTAAAAAAGTAATAAAAAATAAGGTAGTTTGATTTAATTGAGAGATGGGATATTTAAATTATTTTTTTAATATATTGATTGATTGAATGAATTAATTATTGAAGATTGGCCAGGTTGCTTTTTTATGTAAGATTAAATTATTTTTAGATATATAAACATTTTCTTGTTGAAAAAATAATTCGGAAACTGAAATTAAATTATTTAAAAATTTATTTATTAATTGTCAATAATAATTATAAAAAATTACAAATGACTCAATAAATAAAATTATTTAAAAAAGGAAAGGTTAAATATAAAGATAAATTAATAATTTATTAAACTATTATCGCAAACTTTTACTCATCTCACATTTAGTTTTCTCTTCCAAAACTTTTCTTACAAAACTTTACAAATAATTTAAACCAACTGCATTTTAAATCAATCTCCTATAAAATACCTAAGAATAGTAAATAACTTATGAAGAAAATCGAAAGAAATGTTTATTTGATAAAAAAAAAAAAAGGTATATATGTAATGTAATAACAAAAACTTATTTTCATCAACCAAAACAGTTGAATTGTACTATAAATATAAATATTCCAGCAGAAGTTTATAATAGGAGTAATCAAGAGATCTTATTTCTTTAACAAAAATTATATAAAATATAAATGTAAGATTAAATAATATAACTATTTAAGAAACCCTATCTCTATGTGATCAAAATGATAAGATTAAAGAGTATTAGTTTAATTTCTTTTGTAATTAATTTTCTAAATGTGTAAATTGTATTAGATAAAATTAGTAATAAATGAATATTTTTAATATATAATTTATATTTATCTTGTGATAAATTTGTAAGCTATGGTCTAATATAATTTTTAAATTTTACTTATAAAATAATATTACTTAATATTTTTAGTTAATGGGAATCCTGAATATATTTCAATATTTTTTCTATTTTCAACTATATTCAGTTTGATATTTTGATATATGATAAGTAACTCTCTTTTACAATTTCTTAGATTTTTTTAATTAGTTATTATTCTTTTAAAATATTAAAATTTAATTTGAAATATAAAGGAAATTTTTATGTTCAAAAAGATAGAGTTAAAGAAAAGATTTTAAATCATTTTTGTTAAATAAAACCTTTTAAGTAATTGAAAAAAGAATCCAAAATTTTAGAATAGTTATTCTAATTTATGTGTTTTTATAAATACATTCATTTTTTCCTATGTTAACATTATATTTATTATGTTTTTTACTCTTTTCTTTATATCTCTTCTTTCTTTTTGTCTCAATCCGCCTCCAAAATAAAATAAATAGCTGTAATATTTTAATGTGTAACAGCTTAGAAAATCTGTTATCTGAGTAGAAGTAGTAAAAGTGAAATGAATTATTATATTATTAAACTGAAAAATAAATATTTATAAAAAAAGCTAATAGTGAAGTCTCATTTTCACTTGAGCCACAATCTCTCTAAAATTTTGTCCCTTCTTTTTTCTGACTTCTCTCTAAGTCTCCGCGTCCGTCTTCCATCAGTTTCTCGAGCGGAGCCCACCGTTGGACTCGTGACGGAGAACAAAGCAAGTCTATCCGATTAAAATCTCCATTAGAATTCAAGTTTTTGAGGATCTTAGAATTTTGGGGTTGTTAGAGAGAACTTTCACTGTGATTTAGGTCAGGGAAGTTGACCTACATTTTGTCTGAATTGAGAGTGATTGTTGGTTAGGGTTTGATAGTGTAGCATATGTGAAATGTATCTGTGAATTGAATCGTATCTATGAAGATCTTATGTAGACTTGAATTGAAATTTTAAACTTTGATGTTGACTTGGTTTTTGCATGCATGGTAGGTCAATTTAGGCATCTGAAAAATGTATTTGTGAAATGTATCTATGAATTATATCTATGAAAGTTGATCTTTGTTCAATTTAGTCATCTGAGGCATGCATGGTAGCACTAGGTAGTAGGAACTGTTGCAATTCATTTGTAAAATTTCTATTTTCTGCATAACTCATCCAGGCTAAGCATTCTTGTCCAGGTGAACTCACTTGGAAACCTGAGAGGTGCTCTTGGGTCCAATTTTGCCTAGGCGAGAATGGCCCTAGAGCAAGTGTGCTCTCTGGAACGTTTTCGCTCAGGCGAGAAATCATTCGCCTAGGCGATGAGGTATTCTCACTCAGGCGAGAGTAATCTTGCCCAAGCGAGATTGGCCCCAGAATGAAAGGACTCTCTGGACTATTTTCGCTCAAGCGAGGGGGATTCTTGCTCAAGCGAGAAAATTTTCGCTCAAGCTAAACCCAATTTTTTTTTTTTTACTTTTGTTTTGATTGTTGGATTCTTTTGTAATACAATGTATGGATTTGATATAATATATTAAGTGATAATTTAAATTAAATTTTATTGATGGTTTAGTGATTTTTTTCATTTTTGAAATTGAGATTGAAAAATGAATGAATACATGAGTATAGATCTATATTGTGATGTGATATTTTTAAAAGTGTTGATGGAGTTGGTCAAGATCTAGGTATAGTGTTTTCAGGAAAGAAAACACCCGTCATGCCTAGGTCAATTAGGAAGTGCATTGTCTAAGGATCTGATCAATAACGACTGATATCCTAACTCTCTACTGGTAATAGTAATCAAATAGATTATCATTACTAAGTGGTGAGAGTCAAAGGAGGTCTGAACTGGGTGACTACATCTTGAAACATAGCTGGTCAGAAAAGTATTAAGGAGACTAACCCTGTCATACATGATTGATGATTCATTTGTTTGGAGGTTGTGTGAGTTCACAGCTTGGAGATGTACGAGAGATGCATATCTCAAGGTCTATTCAATGCACGAGTCTTTCGGAAGTAGAGTCTAGTATGTAACGTGTCAGTGACTTAAAATTGTGATGATACATGAAACTGAATGAAATGCTTGGATTGTATTGATCTTTACACTTGAATTGAATGACTCCGAATTATTAAAAATTTGGTTAGCTTACCCTTTTATTTTATTATGTTTATGTTTTGATTTTTGTCTATAATGATTATGTTTTGACACGGGAGCAGATGATGCTGTAGAAGAATTTTTGGGAAATCATTTAGACTGAAGGATATTGTTAGGGATAATGATTTATTTTAAAAAAATTTATATATGACTTTGTATACATGTTTTAAAAATTACTGTCTAGCATAATTATGTATTTTGATATCGGTTAAATATGGAATTACTATAAAATATACATGATTGTGTTATTATAAAAGTTATATTTTGTGGAGTGTTACAAAGAAAAATTTTAAATATAAAAATTTATATTCTAAACTAATTAAAAATAATAATTTTATTTATTATCAATATAAAGTCTTTTGCATGGCCTGTTCAATGTAAATTATCTCAAACACCTTATCTTTTAATGTAAAAATGAGAAATTATCATACAGGTTATATATCATTGTAGTATTTTTATGTAATTAGTACATACTAAGATAAGTGCATTTTATATTTGTGCAGTCTCTAAAATATAAGATTATTGTTATAAAATTAACAAAATTTAATTTTAGTCTTTATAAAATATAATTTTTTATTTAATTAAAATTTAAAATAATTATTTTTGTTTGTAAAAATTATTTTAAAGTAAATAAAAAACATTTATTTTAAATATTCCTTAAAAGTGTAGGATATATTGACATTATATTATAAACTTTGTAAAACATTACTTAAAATAATCACAATTTTTTTTATAAATATATTAGATAAAGGTAAAAAGAAGTGAAGACAAGACATTAATGAGCAAAGACAGCGATCACGTGGTGTGGGGACAACTACCCCACAGCCTACAGTTAGTTAGTTTTATTTGAAACCAAACACAATACACAGTACACAATACACATGCCATGCATTCAGAGACCCACCTCTACCAAACCAATTCATATTTGATAAGTTATGCGGTTCCACACTCTACACACCTTATCACATTAATACACACATACTTTGCGTGAGATTTTCGAACTTGTTGCGACTGCGTGAATTACGCGTGGAAAGAAGAGAAATAGCACGGTCATGTTGTACGGAATTAGCAGACCCTAGAGACCAGACACGTCACACGTGTTTCATCAATCGATGTAGTCGGCAATGTAAATTACAGATTCCTCCACTTTTTTTTGTTATGTAGAAAAGATTCCTACATTTTCATGCATTTTCTAAAATAAAAACCTGCAATTCGTCAAATAGGCAAAAGCATATGCCTATGCACATGCTATGCATGCCCATATATACCATGCGCACTCCTTTATCTTCTAGAAGCTTCAACTTTGAATATAACTCACGCGCTGCTTTTTCCTAACCTAGTTCTCTTTTTTATGTTTTAAATTTATATTTTTCTAATTAGAGTTTAGTTTTTATCCTTATTTTACCTTTCTTTTTCAATTCTCTACCTTTTTTATATTTATATTCTGTTTGTCCTTTTGTCCGCTGTTAACCCCATAAAAAATGGGATATTTCATGTTAAGTTAACCTCATAAAAAAGGGCATATTTTATGGAATAACCTCCGCCGTCTCTCTCTGTCAATTTAAAAATTTAATATATGAAAAAAAAAACAACTCGTCAGAAATAAATTAATAATTTTCAACTAAAAATATGATTTCTACCTTCTTTCTATCTTGTCTGACAATTTTAATAATTTTACACACAAAAGTTAATTTTGATGCTGCATTCCTTTTCTCACTATTATTTTCACTCTTGTTAATTACTTCTTTATAACTTATAATTTACCTAATTTTTAATTAGTATACACATATGTATACTAAGATTGTGAAATTGTATATTATAACACTATTAATGATTTGTAAGTAGAACGATAGTAAGAATAAAAGAAAATGTTGGTTATGTAAATTGAAGTTTTAGAAGTTATGGTAATGTGTTCGGATTTTTTGGATGTTGGAGATGTTCTTTTTACAGTGCCATTTTTAAGAGAAGTTGATTAAGTACTTTTATTCATTTGAGTTCTTAATTAGATGTTTAGGAATGTATTCATTATTTATACTAGGGCTATTTCTTAAATATTGTCATTGTTTTCAATAATAATGTTATTTATTTAAGTTGTTATTTGAGGCAAATGGATAGAGTTGTAAAAATAGTTCTTTCTTCTACAATTTCTAACATTGTGACAAATAGTTAAATATTTTATTAATTATATTATTTATTAAAAAAATAGATACATATACTTAATATAAATGTAATTTTTATAACTCCCAGCATTACAACAAATAGTTAATTAAGTGATAAATATTTATTAACTATATTACTTATGAAACGTAGATACATATACTTAAGACAATTTAATTGTAATTGTTATGAATGATGAGATTTTAGTCCAATATCACATTGATTGATGACTGTGGTTCTAAAACTCCTAGCGATAAATGTCAATTAAGTAATAAATATATTATTAATTATATTATGTATGGAAAATAGATACATATGCTTGATATAAATATACTTAATATAAATGTAATTGTTATAATTGATAAGAATTTTAATCCAATATCACATTAATTAAATGGATATGATTTTAGGATTTTTTTACCCTATTAACATCATTTTATTTTTATTTCCCTCAATAGTACTCATTATTTTTTATTTTCCTTAATAACATTTTTATTTTTTAATTTCTTAAATAACACTATTTTTCTTTAATTAATATACAGTCAGTACATTAATTATGATTATTTTTTTATTTTTATAATTTTGTGATTTTATTTTATTATAATAATTTACTGGTTGTAATTTTGTACTAAAAATTGATATTGAAACTTTATAATAAATTATAAATTTGTTATTTGAATTAAAATTTTTATTTTTTATTTGTTAAAAATATATCTAAATAATTAATAGAAAAAATAAAATAAATTTGTTGAATTATTTTTGTAAATAAATATTAATTAAATGGTTTAAAAAATTTAATAAAATTTAATTTATTTATAAATTGCTTTTAAATGTTATATTTATTACTTAAAATTGTTAATTATTGAAATAATACAATACACATTGAATATAAAGAGGAAAATAAATTACAATCATATATTCACTAAATAGTGTTAATGGTACATGAAATACTTTTTGTGAAATGAAACATAAATTTTATATTTATCAAAATTCAAATTTTATCTTTATTAAAAAATCAATTGCATCTTTATTGAAAATCAAATTTTATCTTTTATAAAAAATCAAATGATATCTTTATAAATCTTAAATTTAGTGTTTTTGTTTGGATTGATTAAACAAGAAGTGAGAAAGGAAAGAACGAAGAGAAAGAGAATGAAGTAAAGTTATTTGCACCCAGTGAAAGATAGTATAAAATGAATAGAAATTGATGAAAAATTTATTATTAATATGATAAAATAAAAAATTAAATTAATTATACAGTATAATAAATTATTAAAATATCCTTAATTAAAATTTATTTAATAAAAATGAATTAACATAAAAATAATTAGTTATAAAATAATTGTTCTATATAAACTTAGAAGTGATATTAAAATTATTTTCAAAAATATAATTTAATTTATTTAATAATTATATAGTAGTAAGGCATATTATTTTTCTCGCACAACAGGTTAAACAATATAATAAAAATAATTATTGAGTTTAAAAATTTTCCTAAAATTAATTAATAAATATTAAAATAATTTACTTGAAAAAATATAAATTTTTGACTGAATTTATTTTATTTTATTTCTTATTATATTATTATGAATTTCAATTATTTTTATACTGTGTAAAAAACATAAATATTTTATTATTTATGTAGACATTATAGAAATTAGGTTATTAAATGAATACTTGTGACTTCAATATATAATTATTGTTTTATCTTTTATAATAGAAAATATTTTTTGTGAAACATAATTTGTAGGTAGAATTTACATTATACACATTCAGCCATTATCTGAATACAAGAAATAAGGTATTATTTTCGATAAGTATATTGTTTACTTTTAAAAATATTATTTTCTTCGTTAACTGATCAAAATTTCAAATTATACATATTTTTCTCAAAATCCAAAATGAAATTAGAAACATGCATTTCTAATTTGTGAAATTGTTATATGCCAAATTGTAACATCCCAAAAATAACATACATAAAACTAAACATTCTACTAATCATCATTAAAATTCATTAACATACAATAATCCTTTAAACTAAAGTATTTAAAATTTTTACCTTCAGAATTCTACTAAAACATAATTACAAATTATCTCCAAATTATTTTTCAAATTTAGCTTATGCCTAAAAGCATCAGTCATTCCAAATGATCCGCCACAGACCCATCTGCAACACCAT
>Ga0099825_1009966_pt1 | contig 10582 bp, 6 predicted proteins | sample SiratroredBW_FD_76838 | JGI IMG/M metagenome (GOLD analysis project Ga0099825, IMG submission 76838) | Root nodule microbial communities of legume samples collected from California, USA - Siratro red BW | ecosystem: Host-associated > Plants > Roots > Nodule | place: USA: California | collected... | reverse complement strand
ATATATATATATATATATATATATATATATATATATATATATATATATATATGTGTGTATGTGTGTTTAGTGTATTTTAACTTTCTCCAACTTTGATACACTATATATTAATTTGAAAAAGACTAAGGTTAATATTTTTGTTCATTGAATATTTAGATTGATTGAAAATATATTTTATTATATGAATAGAAATGTGGTATTTTATATCAAATATCGATTAATCAGTGTAAAGATGTCATGTATATAACATAAGTAGAAAGCGTTATCAACATTTATTCATCAAACATAAATAAGTTACTTTAACTAAATAAGCCAGATACAAATCTACCAAAGTTTTCATATCTAGTCATAGAAATTGCAACTAAATATGAACACAAATGATTCAAGTTCACTTCCATTTCAATAACACGACATCGTTATTGCCCAAATGGTTTTATGATTGTGTATAAGTTCCACCGACTAGACATCACGCCTAACCAAACACTTGTTGTGTCACACTAAATTATGCCACTGCACAATAAATCTAGGAAACCAAATACCAATCCAAAATTTTCTTATAAATAACTTGCCACTAAGAGCATTCAATCGCAAGAACATGTTTCTAACTATTATTCTTCTATATTCAATCACTAGGCATGTCATCATATCAACTATTTCCTCCCTTTTAGAGGTTATTTATTCTCTTCTACCTCTAGAAATTCTTTATCATAAACTTTTACTAAATTTCAGTTGATGTATTTTTTTTCCTATTCAATCCATTTCTCTCACTCAACTTTTGGTACAAGTTTCTTCTCTTCTTTGACAAAATCTTAAACTCTTTTCATGCACAAGTTTAAATGTCTTATCTTTTTCTTTGACAACAATGGAAAGACATATTGTTATTATAAATTAGTATTTCTAAAACATAAATAATGATATGTCATTTTATTAGTGGTATCAACATGCAACCTAGCAAATTAAAGTGTTTATTTAGCACAAGGAGAGATAAAAAAATGTTTTAAACTTAGAAGGGAAAAAACAAAATTTTCTTTATATTTAAATGGATGAAATCACAAATAATTCATTAATTAACTTATCTCATATCCAAAAACGAAAAAAAAATGAGTATTATAGTACTAAACCAGTACATTAGATTATAACATATTTTAGTCAACAAAACTTAACATTATTTTTATTTATATTTGAGATATATATAATAGATAAAGTAGGAGATTTAAGAGCTAATTTGATGACTAATATAAGGTTATATATAAAAGTAAGATAAAAATATGATAAATATTAATATTATACAAAGTTTAGTGTACGCTATAATAAATATCAAATAACAATAAAAATGTAATGACGTAATATTAATACCAATGATAGTAAAAATAATGTTAATAATGACGGTGATAACGAAAACAATAATAATCTACTAGAAGGTTATTTAATGTATCTACTTTGTAAATAAAGATTTTTATAGAATCTATAAAAAAATTATTAAGATATTTAAATCTAAATATTATTTAATAGTTTATTGTAAAGTCTATCTAAATTTAATATTATTATATGCTCTCCTAGGAGATAGTCTTTTATGTTATTTACCAAACACATAATTTGAGAGTTAATTATTAAATATAAGATTATAAAAATTATGATGGTGAAGGTTAGTGATAGTAATGATAATATTTATAAGAAAGATGACGATAACAACAATAATAAAATGATATGAAAATAGTAATGAGAATGAGAAAGAGATGGTGATATCAATAACAATTAAAATATTAACATTAATACTAATGATAATAATAAATATTAATTATTACCGAATATATGATGTGACGATGGTAAGAATACTAAGACTAGTGTTGATAAAAATGATGATAATAATATAATAAAAATAATAATGTTTATTAATAACAATAATAAAAATAATAATGATTATTGTAATAATATTGACAATGACAAAAATTTCTCTATTAGATATATTTAAAAGTATATAATCTTTAATTTCAATCTTATATTCAACGAATTTAATCTAATTATTGACGAATTAATTAACGAAAAATTTTACCGTCAAATAATCTGTACATAAATTATCCATAAAGTTAGCGACAAATTTATACTATCAGTAATATTTAACATAATAATAATAATGTAAATAAAATAACAATAATAATATTAATAATAACAATAATATTAATAATAATAATAATAGTAATAATAATAATAATTATTATTATTATTATTATTATATTTATATTAATATTTATAATAATAATAACAATATTTTTATTATAATAATAATCAGTATAATAATATAATAATTATTATTATTATAATTGTTGGGGGCGGGTGACATCAATTTTCCCGTGACATAGGTAAGATGATTTGAGTCACAATCGAATCGTGATGTTTGGACTACTATACTCTTAAGTCGAAAGAGTTGTGTCCTGACTAATGACTATAACTTTTGGCCTAGTGTTAAGAATTCGATCCAACAATTGGTATCAAAGTCAAGGTCACAAATTCGATGTTGGAGATTTTACGTCGATTAGAGATGAAGTCTTTCAATAATTTATAAATGGGTGTAAATTTCACTTTACAAGCCGGTTTTATAAGGTTGAGTTAGACTTAAATTTCATTTCTTGATATGGTATCAGAACCTATCCTAGCACGGTTGTTATCGGACTACCCTTAAACAATATAGTCCCATGCGAGTTGAGCAATCTCGGCCTGAGGGGGTTTGTTGGAGATCTCACATCAACTAGAGATGAGGCATTTCTCAATAGTTTATAAATGGGTGCAAACCTCACTTCACAAGCCAGTTTTGTAAGATTAAGTTACGCTTAAATTTTACTTCTTGATATTCGATTCTCAGATAGGCAATTGTTCAGTGAGACAATTGTTGATCGAGAGATTATTACGAGTGACATCAATTGTCCGACCAGGAAGGTCAAGTCACAATCTCCATAATACACTTTATCCAAGAAAGGGAAAAAAAATACAAAATATTATTCATAAAAGAATTATTGTGAAACTTACATCTAAACGATCATGTCACCATACTATATAGAAACTAAAAATCTAAGAACTAACATCCCTTGTGAAATAGACCATGTAAGTTGTATTTATTAGACGCTGGTAACAAACAACAACATCATACGCTTGTATCAAACAGCATTGTACCATAAGCTTATATAAGACCGTAATAAACACCATGTAAAAAATATAATGTATAACATAGGACCATGTGTTGAATGAGATTCACTATTTATTCTTTCCAAAGATGCAACAACCATGATTGGACCATTAACAACCACCTCAAAATCCATCCCTAAAATTCAAACCAAATTTATTTGTAAAAAGTTTAAAAGATATTCCGCAGTCAAAAGTCATGAGAATAATATCTTCAAATTAACATAAAGATGATCGAAGTAAATTTTATCTCTCGATTATATACATGCATGGAACTCAGTTTATCTACTAATTGTGTTAGGCCTGATTGATTGCATTTACAAACAAATGCAACCTCAATAGCACGGAAAATTAACAGTGAGGTTCAACGAAAAAAATTATGGCTAGTTTTCAACAAAATGTTGTTGGTGACAACATGGTTAATGATCCTTAATGGTTTATTTGATGGCAAATTATGTTATGTTAGTCACCATTTTAAGCAATTTATTACTTTCTTGAAGCTAATAATTTTTTTTTACTAAAATAGAAACAAAATGATAAATAGAGTTTATTATTTGAGTATAGTTTCTCTTCTTCTTTTATTATTATTATTATTTTACTATTTATTATTATTATTATTATTTTCATCCTAAATACAGTCCTGCTTGTTTTTTTACTATATATATATATTTGATCTTTAATATACATAAAAAAAAAAGACTGAGGAGTTTAAAATGAATTAAAATTGATCTAGACTTATAATTCTAAAACTACAAAGAAATAGAGAAATTTGTGAATGAGGATTGATAGGTAACTTTGTATGACTGAATAAGAAAGCAGTGGCCTTATTATTGAGAAAGAACAATTTGTTCCCCTTTTTCAGAAGATATTAATTATGGTGTCTCCTCTTCTCTAACTTGGCTGCGAAAATAAATCACCGATGAAATCTGGATCGAATTACGTATTTTTTAATAGATTTTTAAAAATTAAATAATCAAAATAAAATTATTAGTTAAAAATATTAATCATCCAAGAATTGTTTTGATTATATAATTTTTTTTTTAACTTTGTGAAATTAAGTCATTTTTAAAAGCACTCATTTTTTCAAAACTATAATGCAGGAAACTTATTTGAATTATTTTATTTTTATGATTAGAATTATTCTTTAAAATTAATTTTCTATTTAAGTTCAGATTTTAAATTATTAATGATAAATAATTTATCTTAAAATTTAAAAAAAAATCTTTAAATGTAAAGAAAATTCCCAGAATTTTTTTATGCGGGTGTCTACTAGATAGTAAGACAATTTTTTAAACACGTGTTTAAAAAAAATCATTGTAGAAAGAAAAATAATTAAATCCAGAATCATGGATGCATGTATAAATTTGATTTTACCAAGAGGAAGAAATTAAAAAAAAAAAAAAAAAAAAAAAGAAAATAAGGGAAAAAAAAAAAAAAAAAAAAAAAAAAAACAAAAAAAAAAAAAAAAAAAAAAAATAAAATAAAAAAAAAAAAAAAAAAAAAAAAAAAAAAAAAAACAAGAATGAAAATTAGGGATAAAAAAAAAGAAAAAAAGAAAAGAAAGGAGTGAGAAGTGAATTGAAATCCCATTAAAAGGAGTTTCCCAATACAATCTTTTGCTTCTTTTTGTAGTAAAAATGAAACAGTGAATAATAAAAAATTTGGCGCTCAATACACTGAAACCGTGGAAAGGTTATCGTACATGGCCCATGACAATGATCATTCCTGGCACCCATTCCAAAGCTATCCACATTTTCTTTTCTTAATTCACTAATTTTCTTAATTAACTCTTTCAATTTTTCATACATATGTAATTAACACAATTGGTAGCTGAGAACCAAAAGCATATAAATAAAAAATTTAGTTGATATGATTCGAGCTAAGAAGACTAATCATACCATATTAGAATGACTAAAAGGTTTAATTAAGCTTTAACTTTGATCTTTAAAAAGGATTTAATATTTCATCATATATTATATTTTTGCCAAGAAGAAAAAAAATCAAAAGATATGCACTCCTCCTACTTTGTTTGATAGCGGATTTGGAACAAATTAAGCAATCATTATTATTATTATTATTAAATTATCACTATTTAAAATAATGAAACTTGAAAGTGTGGGATATTTATAATGTTTGTTCCTTAAGTTCAGGTGCAATGGATGAAAAGTAGAAACATAGTCGTAGGATTAGCTTGTGTTGACATAATTCTGTCCAAAAATGATTTTGTGGCATAATTAATTATCATGCTTTTTTCCAAAAGTCACACCAACAAGATCAAACCTTAATTAAGTTCTTGATTTTGTCTGCTGGCTCATTTGGTAGCATAATCAAATGCTATTATCAATTGAGGTGATGCACACTGTTTTCTTCATCACAAAATCACTGCTCTTTTCTTTCTGTTTTTGTCGTATACATTTAATATTCACAAAACCCATCACCCTTTATTGTTAACAAATTTAAATAAAATTTAGAAGAATCACTTAAGATAATAATCTTTGTTTCCCACACTACTTCAACCCTTTACATAATCAAATTTAAGAACCAATTTCCTTATCACTTGACTCAGAAAATCTCAGTTTTTTTTACTGCTTTTCAAAAACCTATATTGAGTATCTTTATGAAATTTTTATTTTCAATCATTTTTTAATTAAGACTCAAAATTGACATGTTGTGTAGAGAATTTAATCTCAATTTTATTTCGACAAATAATTAACGTGTTGGTCAGAAATGTTAGTTAATGTTACTCTTATTGTTTGCAGCTTTGTTTTCATTATTAATTAAAAAAATTATGTGCACAATATAATAGCATCAATTTTGAGTCAAATGAAAATTTTTCACGTTAGAAATTTCGTATAAAAAATAGTTATATGATTAACATAATTTATATAAGTGGACAGAAACCTAAAATGAATTAAGATAAGATTACTCAAACCCTAATTCTAATCAATATTATGACTTACATAACTACATTATATCTAGTTCAACATACTTCTTAACAAGTCTCAGTCTCAACATTTCTTATGTATCTATTTGACAGTGTATATATATGTATATCCAACAACCATTAAAGATGGTGAATAGTAAGAAAAGTATCCAAGACTTTGATGAAGAAAATATATAACAGATAATGAGATGTAATTTTAGGGTTTATCTGTGTTCTCTTTTAGCAAAGGAAACATTAATAATAGGGTATATTAGCATGTTGAAAGCAAAGGATGATGAGTTTAGAGAAATAGTAGGAAGTGAAGCACATGGAATATATAATGGTTTGAGGCAGAAAATTGTCCCTTTTCCAAAATTATAGTAAACAATTGTCCTTTAATAGTTAGGACCACAGAACAGTAACAGAAACAGGAATGAGAAGCAAAGTGATGGGAAGAAGGAACCAAAGTGAACAGTTTCGGTTTTGGCTGTTTCGGTTGGGGGGAAGGAAGGGGAGAGAATGAATGACTGACTTAGTAAAAAAGTGGAAAAAGAAAAAGACACAAAACTGGAGCAGTGTACCAACAAAACAAAGCCACCCCATTGCTCGAGAAAACTTTGAAGTGTTGCTTTATCAGTGCAAAAAGACAGTGCTAACAGAGGAAGCAAAAAGGCCTCACACACACCACCCTCTCTTCCTTTCCCTTCACTTCCCTTCTCTTCTTTCTGACTGATTCCATTTTCTCTTAACCACGTATGCATGCAAGGGTCATTCATTTCCTTCCCTTACTTCCAAAAGTGGGAGCATCTCAATCTCACTGACCTCATCATCTTCATCCACCACCATATATAGTACTACCACATCATTTTTCACATCTCACATGTCTCTATATATACACCATATATCATATATCACATCATATATTATTATATATTATTATTATTATTATTGTTATCATTTTTATTCTTTATATAATAATAATAATAGTAGTAGTAGTAGGACTGGTACACATTAATATATACTACTATATAGCATCATTATCAGCTAGCTGTAGCTCTTCAATATCTGGCATATCAAAGGTTCACTTCTCCTGCTCAAAAATAGATATGGAATCTGAGAGGCCTAACGCTACTATTGAGACCTACAAACTAGAAGAAGAAGAAGAAGATGATGACGAAGAAGAACAAAACAATGAGATCCTCAAGAGAAGAATCTCCAGCCACCCTCTCTATGGACTGCTGGTTGAAGCTCACTTGGACTGTTTGAAGGTTCCTTCTCTCTTTTCCTTTCAACTCCTTCCTTGTGTTTACTGTTTCCAACCCCAGCTTACATTAATTTGTGTAGAAATGTATTGAATTCAACCTCAACTTTGTGTTTGATGACTGTATAGCATATATCATGGTTGATTTCTCAGAAAACTAATTATATCAACTGTAAGATGTGATTCAGAATAATATGTTTTTCTCAATAATGTGAATCAGTTTTAAAGGACTTATTTTCTCTTGCCCTTTCAAAAGGGTCTTTCATCTTATTCACCTTGTTGAATCTTGAATCAGTGTAAAAGACCAAGGATTATCTTACAGATTGAATTCTTTTCCTCCAATATAATATAGTGAAGGGAGCAGATTCGTGTATATACAGGCTGAAGTTCAACTACAGTTTGGCCTAACTGGTTAATTTTATAATTAAATTTGCGATTATATGAACAAATTTAAAGGTCCAATAGAAGTGGAAAAAACTAAGTTTACTCCTCAAATTCAAACCCAATAGATTTAAACATTTATTGGTGGTAAGTGTGCAGATTATGTGTAAGTTGTTGGTTATGCATGTCTTTTTCTGTGTGTGTGTTGGTGGGTGAAGTTAGTTCAGATAAAACCAAAAGCTAGTCCACATCATTTGAAATGAATAATAACCTTTCTTAAAAGTGAAGTTTTGCTTATCAACCAATTATAGTTTGATAAACTGTAGACTAATTAACTTGTTGGTGCACCTTGTTGTGTGCAAAAGATATCAGAAAACCAAAGGTTCTTTGTTCTTTTAATTTAAGCATGAACCTTTAAAGATGCATGGTGCTAGTACTTCTTTTCAGGTTGGTGACATTTCAAACTTGGAGAGAGAGTTGAAGATAGATCAGATGCAAGCGACAGAGAAGCAAAACTTGGGCATGTTCAGCCAATCTGAGCTTGATCTCTTCATGGTAAGATTAATACTACACACTGAGCTTTTGGTTTACACAAACATGAATCTATGTATGTATGAATGAATGCTTTTATGGGATATGATGGATCAAGTACCGTACGAAAAGTCAGTCAAATATATAACCTAACACATCATATGGGAAATGAATTTTCTTCATTTTTATGGACACTTCATGGTTGCCTAAAGCATGTGCTTCCTGCTTGAAAGAGACTACTCTCAGAAATGCGCATAGTTTTTTGTTCCAATTCCATGACTGTTACACTTTTCCTATCTGTCTCTGTGTTTGTGCTAGTGTTCAGATAGTGTCTTTTCACATTTACTTTAGGCCGCAAAGGTCATTAGAGAATGGTTATTACTCATCATATAATTGTCATAACCACCTCTTATTTTTCTATCAAAACTTGCCATAAAGATTTTCTTCTTTGAATTCTCCCCTATATATTCTGTTAATTTCTCACTTTTCTATGTATAAGTATATGATTTAGGCTTAGATTTTGTATAAATGATTAAAATGGGTGTATAAGATTAAAACTAGTAATTTTTAGAATAGTAAAGATGAAATCAATGATTAAACTTAATTTTTTGAGGTGTTAGGTCTAATGCAGAAATTTTAAACAGACAAAATGGTAGGTGAAGGTAGCAATATCTCAGAAAATTAGTTGGTAACTTTGGTGTTAATAATCCAACATATCATAAATGGGAGTGCAATGGTATCATTAAATTATACTCAGAAAAGTGCTGTCATGATCTCTGGGACATGAGTTTGTCAAAATACTTTTTGACACAAGTAGTATCACTTTGGTATACTCCTTTGAATGGACTGCACCATGCACCATCTCTTTGAATTGCTCATTTTTAGGAGGCCTATTAGACCCACCACCTGCAGCTACATATACTTCTGGAAACTTTTATCATTGTTCAAAGAATTTAGATCCAATATACACTTTAGGTAAGCATTGTTGATTACCAATTCTGAGTTCTTCATATGTACACACTTATTAGAGTTCAGTAACAAATAACTGGTTAATAAGGTTTAATGTGAGTTATTAATTTCAAGTCTAATTTCATGATACCAGTTCTTTTAAAATAATAACCAAAAAGTTTATATATAAATAAACCCTTCTTTAACTTTTTAACTTTTGTTTAACCTGACATTATAATCAGTATATTTCTCCTCTAAGGATTAAAGTTAAAAAAAAAAAAAGGTCTGTTAAACATTGAGACAAATATGCAGTTTTTTTGAACTAGAATCAGCTTTTACTGAATTCGTTGATAAATCATACTTAACCAACATAGCATAAGTGTAGGGATGAAATCTTTATACTACCTGTAAATGTAATTACAGTAAAAGTATAGTGCTTGTTTCTTTTGGGAAAAAAAGTGAAACCATTAACTGAGGAAAGTCTTCAGTTTCTAAAAATGCTTCACAAAAATGTGATCCATCTGGAGTTCTGGATATGCTTTTTTAATTGTTTTTTTTTTCTTTGCTTATTTTAATTTTTGAAGACAAACATGCAGTAAAGCATTTCTTAGTGGTTGGTCCATTGGCTGTTTGTAAATTATATGCACTTGTTGGGTATGATGCAAAATTATTTAGGTTTATGTTGTTCTAAATGTCAAGGAGAGAGGGAAAATCATGGCATCTTTATGAACTTTCATTTTTCTAACTTAGCCTTCATTTATTATATTCATGATATTGTGTTTTTATTCTAAAAATCTTTACAATCTCATTCTATACAACAATATATAAATCTGGTAGAAGTAAATGTTTAAGTATGTGATATATGTATATTTAATTGAAATGAAACAACAATATATAAAATAAATTATAATATTATTCAATCACAAGTTGAGATGTTTTTTTACATTTATGAACTTTTATAATTCTCTTAAAAATTATATTTATGATAATTTTTATTTAGTTGTCAATAAAGAAAACTTCACACTGATATAATATATATATATATATATATATAAGAAAATCCTCTTCATATTCTACATAATTATTCTATAACTATCTTCAATTTTCTAGAGCAGTGATACAAATATACACACAAAATTGTATATTTTAAAAATGATAAAATTAATCAGTTTACATTTTAATGATAAAAAACATATTTTTCATCAATATTAAAGTTGGAATTGATTTTAAACAATTGGTCTGAAGATTCAGGTGAACAAAGTTTATAATGTCTATACATGATTATCATTTTATGTGTCTTTCTTTCATTAACTTTCACTAGCTAGCTATATATATATATATATATATATATATATATATAT
>Ga0099825_1009962_pt1 | contig 10585 bp, 9 predicted proteins | sample SiratroredBW_FD_76838 | JGI IMG/M metagenome (GOLD analysis project Ga0099825, IMG submission 76838) | Root nodule microbial communities of legume samples collected from California, USA - Siratro red BW | ecosystem: Host-associated > Plants > Roots > Nodule | place: USA: California | collected... | reverse complement strand
TATTTGTAAATTGTTTGAACCTTTGTAGATTACAGTCTAAGTTTCTTTAAAGATTTTGTATTCTCACATTGAAAAGCAAATTTCGAAAAGATTCAAAAAGGGTTCAATTCACCCCCCCCCCCCTCTTGAACTTAGGCCAAACACTTATTTTAACAAATTTATTATAAGAAAGATCAAAAATATTATTCATTAATTAATATTTATAGTAAAATTTAAAGTCATTAAATAATATTTATGGTACCGATGTAAACATAAAGTCAGTTAAGATATTTTAAATTTTTTATTAAAAATTAATTAGTGTAATTTTAAAATTAAATATTCTTTTTTATTTTATAATAATATATTAGTATTAAATATTTTTGGGGCCTTTGAGACCTTGAGGCCTAAAACGATTGTTTTATCTTCTTGGGCCTTGAGCCAACCCTAACCTACAACTACCAATAGTCAATATTTATTGAGCTAAAAAGTTAGGTTATCATGATTAGTTGTTAATTAGATTAGCTTTTGGATTTCACCAAGTCTAACAAAATTAGAAAAACTAAAACCTCCGCTTAGTTTTCATTTTGTTACATCTTTTGACAGTAAGAGCATACCTTTGAGGTAACTACAAGAAAGATGGCTTGAAAAAGATTGGAATTGGAAGGTTTCTAGAGCAAGACCAGAAATGTGGGAAGAAGAACTATTTGCCACTAGTTTAGGTCGTCATAACTACAATCTGAAGCTCTAAATGACAATGGAGCTTGAATGACACTTTCTTTGCATAGCTCTTGACTGAAATTTTCAAGTTCAACTTTCGAAGTCAGGATTGGGGATTTGGGTTGTTAATGATTTCGAACAAGGCTTTTGATTTAACAAATTAAAACCAGAAATTGGGGATTTCTAGAAGAAATTGGGGCTTCGTGGGAGAAATGTCAGATTTAGCTTACAATTTCGAGTTTGAAATTTGAAGATTGCATTGGAGAGAATTAAATCTTTAAGTTTGTTTAGGTGTTTAAGTGAGATAGAAAGACATGACTAATGTGCGTGGCAACATCTGTTAAGAAGATGAGGGTTTAATTAATCTGAGAGCAAGAGTGAAAATGTGAGGTAACCTAAATTGGAAAGAGGAAAATTGAAGAAGGGAGTGAGTGTGTTACCTGAAAGCTAGGGGAATCGAAGTTCATGACGCAGAGCTTGGTGGCAACTTCATCCAAGACGCGGAGGTCCACGTGATCATTGAAGGAGGTGTTGAAACTCAAGTTGGCAGTGTCGGCCTGGAGTAAATTGATGCGATCGACGACGATGGTAGCGATGACCTGACAGGTGTTGTGGGGTTGTTGGAAGAAGCTAGGGACGGTGGCTTTGCCGAGGGGGATGCCACAGTACATGACGGTGAAGATGAACTGGCCGTATCGGATGCAAACCTTGTTTGGGTTGGTGGCGGAGAATAGAAGGCGAATGGTGAGGTTGAGAGAGGCCGTGGAAGGACGATTAGGTATTTCACTAGAGAGAATGAGAGTGTATGTTTCTGTGAGGGAATATCTCTTTATTTTTACATTTTTTATTTTACCTATTGATTATATATCTTATCCATGGTATCATTTTTCTCACCATTTTTCAGTCATAGTTTCACTCAAGCAGAAAAAAAGTTGCATCTTAACCTCACTCTCAGTTAGATTTTCACTCAAACAAGAAAAGTTTCATTCATGCGAGACAATTTTAGCTCAAGCAAAAATGTTTTTGCTCAAGCTAAAAAGAATCTTCTTTTCTTTTGGTCACTTTAATGGATTGAATGTGATTATTTATTATAATGTAAATGACAATTTATTTGTGATTTTGTTTAAATGAATGATATTATATGAAAATGATTATTGAGAATGATAAGAATTGTATGAATTTGGGGTTACAAATATAGGATGATATATGAATCATTTTTTTAATTATATATTAAGTAATGACACCTATATTGTAACAAATATTTTCTTACTTCATTGATAATCTAAGTCACATAACATAAGATATTAGGTGATGAGAAGCTGAGGGAGCAGTTGTTGCACACCATTAGGTGATGAGAAGCTGAGGGAGCAGTTGTTGCACACCATGACATATCTAGATGTACGAACTTGGATTGTAATGAACTTATCCTGATTGATTACTCTTAGATTCATTTGTTAATCTATCTCTTAGATTGGATCAGATCTAGATCTTAGTATCTGATGAGACTTATTTAATGAGTCTTCCTGAAAGTGTTAGTTGATATTTTATTTGTTGAACATCCTTTGATGTATAAATATATGCGTGGTCTATATGACTTTTATGACATTTGATTGAAATTGAATTGTTGTTGATTGTTAATTAATATATCTTCTTTTATTACAATGTTGAAAATTTATTTCTATAACTTATCATTGTATATGTTGATTGTGTTCTGATTTGTAATGACCTGTATTATGTATACAATGTAAATATAAACATAACTTAAAAGAGATTATAAATTTTATTTCACTCTTCTTTTATAAATTATGTATATAATATATATATATATATATATATATATATTTAAGTTGTATTTCGAAAAACTATATACTTTGTATAAATTGTATGTTAGATTTACAGTAAATAAAATATTTTTTTTTTGAAAACGTTACATTTATAATATTTGTCATATCTTTCAAACATTAACTATTATTAATCAAACATATAAGAAAGATATGACTTGTACTTAAATTTATGTTAATTTACTTTAAAGATATGTTAACTAAGCTTAGACTAAAATATATTTTTTGTTTATGTAAAATGATGAATTTTGATTTTAGACTGTATAAATTTTATTTTTGTTTTTAGTTCCTTTAAAATTAAAAATTACTACTTTTAATCTAAGTGTTGAATGAAAAAAATGTATAAATTAAAGTGGATTATCATAAAATTAAACTCAACTTTAAAAGTAAATTGATGAAAAAAAAAGCTGAACTGGATTGTTATATAATGATTAAAACTAAATTGTATTATGATATTAATAAATTAAATTATTATAAATTAATTTAATGATATGAATTGTTTGAATTATTGTCAATTTGATAAACAATTAAAATATTTGTTTAAGATTCTTAATTCCAAATGATGTCCTATTGTCGTACTATATTATGAACACGTGAATGTTGAAAATAGATTTAAAACATGTTATTTATCTATCTTAAAATAAACATTACAAATTAAATATAGCGAGTTAAAAAATCAGATAAATGAAAATGAAAATAAAATATTTTATAGGACTAAAACAGGAACTAAACACGTGTTTCAAATTTTACATGAATAAAAAAGAAACGAAAAAGATTTACAGTAACAAAAAATCAAAACTAGTTAAATTTATGCGGATTAAAAACATAGTTAAACATTTACTTTATTTTAAGCTTAATTGAAAATATTTTAAGGTGTAATATAAAATTAATAATCAAATACATAATATAAAACAAATTAAAATTAAAAAAAGTATCATTGAAATAATTAATCCACAAATAAAAATTTTCAGTACATAAAAACCTAAAATATATTTTATCAATAAAAAAAATTTAAAATTCACATCACAATATTATTAAAACATGGCTATATTTATCCCTTTATATTTATTTTATCAAAATATTATTAGATTTTATAATTTAAAAGAGTAGCATAACAAATTTTGATTATTAACTACATTTTCAAGTTTTAGCAAACTTTTTAGTTTTAAGCTTATATTTTAAGCACTTTTTTTTATCAAAACATAATCTTTACCATGTACATAAACTATATTACTTACTCTATTTGGATATATGGAAGATGAGAAACCAGGCTAGGTTTCAAGAAAACATTTCTATATGTTCAGCTATCCAAACTATTAAAGGTTTCATTAGAATGACAAATAATTTTTCTAAGAAACACATGCGCAATGACATTATTGATTTCTCTTATTTGAACCATGCGTTGTCGGAAAGAGATCTCTCCTATTTAGGTTATTTGTGAATTCTCTCATATGAACTGGGTGAAGGTCAACACCGATAGTGCTACTATCTAGGTTTTTTGGCATGTGCAGATATATTTCGTGGTAGTAAGGATGAATATATAGGTAATTTCTCCTCTTTTTTTGGGTACAAAAGTATTTGTATGTTGAGGTTATGGGAGTCATTTTGGCTATTAAGCTTGCTTGGAGTAAAGGCTTCAGACGTATTTGGCTTGAGTATGACTCTGCTCTGCTTTGTTAAGCATTTAGTTCATTTAATCTCATTCCTTGATCTTTGAGAGGGAAATAGAGAGAATGGAAAATGTATAAATATATGTAAAGAAATTGAGTTCAAAGTTTCTCATATAATCCATGAGGGAAATCATTGTGTTTACAAGCTTGCTTTGCTGAATCTTAAGAATAAATTAGATTTTAAATGATATGATGATTTATCTGTTATTATTAAATTAGACTTTTTTTTTCATAATAGATACCAACTCTCTCTGTTTCGTTTTGTTTACCTTGGTTGAAAGTATTTGTCATCTTTTCTTGTTATGGGTTTGGCCTAATCCCTTCATGATTTTGTATTTTTTTTTAATAATACAGTTTCATATTATAATATATAATTGTTAGATTTTTAAGGTGTCTAAATGAGATTTTTATAGTAATGACTCCAATCAAATTTTCGTACTTGATAATCAGGAAAAAAAAAGTATAGAAAAACATAACTTTAATTTTTCCACACGTGATATCTTTGTAAGTTTTGTGTGCATATCATGATATTTTGAGCAATAATAAAACTTTTTCTTTCCAATTAAGCAAAGTATGGAACAATCAAATAAGCAGTTTTTTTAGACCACATGAAAGCACTTCCACAATTTTCGAGTTTAGGTAGCAATAATATAGCACCCACAAAATTGGATTATAACACTTTAGTTTCATTAATGACATGTGGACCAATTCTTTTTGAAGAATGTCGTTTTTGTTCTAAGATTTTGTTAGAATATCTTCTTATTGCGTCTCATTCTGTGGATATTTTTGCGTGACGACAATGAGTAATGCTGCAAACATAGCCAATATTAACGTGATGAAATTATTAAAATAGCACATTCACATCCAATTGAAAATACTTGAAGATCGAGCAAAAAATAAAAAAAATGTGAGTTGGTCAATGGTCAAAAAATATATGAAAAAAAATCTTGATCTGGTATGTTTCCATTTTATTTAACTTTCTTAATCCGAATTATTTAATAATAAAAACGGATATATCAAAAGTGAGAGGAAAGCACTTTTGAAAATAAAGCATTTAAATAACTATTTTTAAAAAAAACTAACTGATGTGATATGTTTCTATTAAATTGTAATAACACTTTTTTTATAATATATTTGTTAGTTTTAAAATTGAATTAGTTGAATGAAAATTATACATTTATAAAATTTAACGATTAAACCAAAAGGAAGAACAATCAAAATTTAAAGAAAACTAAAATTGTAATTCAGTGCTGATTATTCCAAACTAATTGAAGTATAGTCAACGTTATCCTAATTTACAACAAATGGTTCTGAGTAGCTATGTGCGCCACCATTTCCTTTGACAGGGTTTTTAAGAAAACCTAATCAATCTATAAAACTAATTGAAAACATATTGAAACATTTTTTTTTTCTAACTGAACCTTGGATTGTTTGAATTATATTAATCAAGCAAATTTGTATTTTAGTTTTGACAATAAGATTCTCTAATTTATTTATAAATATGAAAAAAGATTTAAAGTCCTTAATCTAATAGTAATTATCTTTTTTTTATTGTAAATCTCTTTATTTTATTTTTTATTATTCTGAAAAATTAAAATCGAATTGAATTGAATTAAACAATAAAACATTGGTTTAATTTAGTTAGAAATTTATATTGAATTAAAACTAAATGAAAAAATAAGTGATATTTAATTTAAATATTATTTTAATAAAAGAATCCAACCAAAGTGAATCAAAATTATTCCAAAACAATGTTACCCACCAATCATTCTACCTTGATTTTAGTGGACACGTGTGGCAAGCTTATCTCAATGATGATTAAATCACTTACCCGCCACCATCAAGACCCTCGTTTCAAGGTCATAGATTTCCTACAAACGACAAAATAGAAGTGTGACTATGTGATGCCACAACCCAATCTAGGGTTCCTTCCTTTGTGTGCCAAAGTGTCCCTCCTTTTCTCTCCATCTTTGCCCATCCACCACATCACTTTCTCTCTCTAAAAATGGTCCCTACTTTGAAAATTTTTGAACCTTCATCCCCTTTGTGCCTTGGCCTAATCTCTTCACAATTCCACACCCATAAAAGGCCTTCACCTCTTGAAACCCCAAAAATTTCAATCATCTCTCAAGGTTAGCTTGTGTCTTTGTGGGTTCATTTTTCACTAAATCCACCCAACCTTACACACCAACATTCTTCTTCTTACATATATTTTCTTTGTTAGTTAGTTGAATTAGGCTCATGGGAACCTCACAATCCAACAACTTGCCACCAGGGTTTAGGTTCCATCCTACAGATGAAGAGCTCATTCTTCACTACCTAAGGAAAAAGGTGGCCTCTATTCCTTTGCCAGTTTCCATCATTGCTGAGGTTGATATCTACAAGTGTGATCCATGGGAGCTACCAGGTTTGTCATTTTATGCTGTGACATGGGAAGTGAAAATTTTTCATGGCTTAAAATTTTTATTTTTTTTATTGTTAATTTATAAAGATGGTTAAGATGTATATTTAGCATGTGAATTCTGGTTGACCATTTTATATTTCTCTTCTTTTTGGTAAAAGATTCTTTTGGTTTTGATTTGTTTAACAGCTAAGGCTGCGTTTGGGGAGAAAGAGTGGTACTTTTTCAGTCCTAGAGACCGGAAGTACCCAAATGGAGCCAGGCCAAACAGGGCAGCTGCTTCAGGGTATTGGAAGGCAACAGGCACTGATAAGAACATAGTTGCATCATTGGCAGGAGGAGTGAGAGAACATTTTGGTGTGAAGAAGGCTTTGGTTTTCTACAAAGGAAAACCCCCAAAGGGTGTGAAGACCAATTGGATCATGCATGAATATCGCCTTGTTGACACCAATAAACCTGTTAGGATCAAAGACACTTCCATGAGAGTGAGTCCCTATGTATTTTTCTCATCATAATATTTGCATGATAACCAATAAAATTTTCAAGATATAACCATGGATCTTGTGCTAAACTTTACATACTTTTAATATACATCAAGTTATGATTAGGTCTGTCTATAGTCATTCATCAAAAGTTATTATTACATACTTCCAAGGATAGGTTTATTCTCTGAAGTACATTTTTTTTTATTTTAAAATGTGAAACAATCATTTCTAATGTGTATTATGCATCTTTCAGAAGATCTTGACCCTTTAAATAAAAGTTTGAATTTAGAATTTTTTTTGATTAAAAAAATTATGAAGTATGGTCAATCAAAATTTCTAATGAGTAAAATACTTTATTTCATTTGATTTAGAAGGGATATTTTCTTTATAAAGAAAAAAGTATTTTCTACATGTGTTCAAGAAAGAAAAGAAGATTTTCTACTAGTAATAATATACAAACACTTGTTTTTTCACATATTAGGGATTTGTTTTCTCTCATATCTTCTACAAATATCATTCTTTTAGTATTAATTAATAACTAATTAAATAATTTTTTTTTGTTAGTTGGATGATTGGGTTCTATGCCGGATATACAAGAAGTCCAAACACAGTCTATCTCCAATCACAGAGGCAGCACAAACAGTGCAACTTAATGGGCAAGATCAAGCAGAAGAAGAGGAACAAATCAAAGACACTCTTTCACCAATCTCCAAGACTACAACAACTCTTCTCCCTCCTCCACATGCCACACTTATGTCTCAAAAATCACTATCATTCTCCAACCTCTTGGATGCCACAGACTTTTCCATGCTTAGCACCATCTTATCTGAGAACCAATGCTCCAATTACCCAAACACAACTGAACCCTTGTTCAATTGTGAGAATCTGGATCATGAAACCCCCCAAAACTACTACACCAACAACAATCATATTAACAATACTTCCTGCTTCATTCAGAAGAACCCTTCAGTGATCACCCACATGCCCAAACGCCACCTTTCAAACATGGATCATGAGGACATGATCTACCCTTCAAAGAAGCACCATAGTTCCTCTTGCAATTTTCCAAACACCACCCTCCAAAATCAGAACCCCCAATGGAACTTCAGGTTCAACCAGCCTCACATGAATCAGCAGCTACTTCCGGGTCCTCAATACCTTCAATTTCAGTGAAAATAGCTAAACAAAAAACAATATCATGCGAGTCACAAAAAAATTAGAAAAATAGGGAGAAAATTAAAGAAAAAAAAGTAAAATATCCACAAGCTCAACCTGCCACATGGTTTCCACATAAGGATTAGCACAGGGGAAAATAGCAATTATTTTCCTTTACTTTCTTTTATTTTTTCTTCTTTTTTTTTGTTGAAAATATGGGGAAAAGGGCTTCATTTTATTCGAAGTATATTCGTCTAAGATGAAGTCTTGGTACAATTTTATGGAAAAAAAAAAAAAACCAGAGAATAGTCAGATACGGAACAAGAAGGAAAGGTTTCACTGTTGAACGGTAAAAGATAACCCTTAAATCGTGTTGGGTTGGCAAATTAGTTTTGATTATGTGTACTTGTAGACTTTGTATTGGTTGGATTGTAATATTATTATATTCTTTTTCTGGAAAGGTTTTAAATTTTCTTTGGGACTTGCATTATCACCATTTGTCATTTGTATATATTTTTGTTTAAGTTTTATCCTCAGCTACCCATCTTGATTCTTCTTGGCATATATGTATACATAAGAATACAACTGGCAATCAATATCAAAAGTTAAATAAATAACCCAATATCTAAATATTAGAAAAGAGCAATATAAAATTAAAGTTTCTATGTATTCTTTATATACGAAGTTTATCTGTTACGTTTTAAAGAAGTACAATTATGCATTATTCCCACAGCATATATATTTTCAAATAAAAATGGTTGCTGGTTGCTGGTTGTGGTTGATTTAGTTAGTATTTTATATAACTTTTTTTTATCTTCAAAAAGTGTAATAGAGTTATATCAATCTTTCGTTTTCGTATATATATTTTTTTTGTATTCAAATATAGAAGTAGATCATGTCTACTTTATATGAGTATATTTTCTATACTGTAAACCCAATTCTTTTTATAGATTGTTGTGTATCAAATATAAAGCATCGTTTCATTATACTGAATCCATTTAAATAATTTGTTTTCCATAAGAAATTTTCAAAGAATGATATAAAAAATTTTGAAGCTAAATTAAGATTTTAAAGAAGTTGATTTCATTTATGAGAGAGTATAAATTAACTCATACCTAAATTAAGTTCAGTTTATGGAAAGAATTATTTTAGTTTGTAAATATTTTTATAAGGAACTTTACTAAATAATATATATATATATATATCATGTGTTATAGTTGATGTAAAAAAATGTTTTTGAATGAAATTCTCCACAAGTTTCTCTTAGGAGAGAAAAAATATATTGAAATTACTTTAATCAAAATTAATTTATACATGTGTTAAATTGTATCGTCTTTCTTTTATATTTCTTTCTAATTTTTTTAACTTGTACATAAGTTAATTTTAATTTATGAAAAAGTTAAATTTATTTATTTTATGTCTCTCTTAAAAAAATTATAAATAAACCATATACAAACCTATTATATGATATGTTACGTAAAAATACCTCTTAATATTAACTAATACCTAGTACGACAATCACATCAATATTGATATTGGATTTATAGGCGTCTAACTATCAATAAATTGTATTGTTTAATTTTTGAAAATAGGGGTCTAACTATCAATAAATTGTATTGTTTAATTTTTGAAAAGTCTGCATTTTAAGTGTTTATATTGCTACTTAAAAGATTTGTAAGGGTCTTACTATCAATAAATTGTATTGTTTAATTTTTGAAAACTCCACATTTGAAAGATTTGTATGATATATTTACATTGACTGAGTTCTCAATTAATATAAATATTAAATATTATCTCTAGTTTCAATTATTCATATATATTTTTTTATAAAAAATAAGACAAGGAACTATTCATAACTATTGTATTGAATCTTGAACATGTAGACAAATAATTCACTTTTTTGATAGTTCATCAATGTGTATATTTTAGTCAACATTTCATATGTTTCATAATATTTTGGTTGATTTCATTTGTGTTGATCTTTGAGTTGTATATTTGATTGCACTTAATTTGATGTCACAACTTTCATTTTTCCTACATAAAAGATAAAGACCAATGTTGTTAATATTTTGTGAAACATAAAAAATATTGATTAAAATTTATGTACTAATGAAATATAAAAGAGTAAATCTTTGTTAATGGGATAAAGTTACAACTTTGATTAAAAAAATGGAAATTACATATATATATATATATATATATATATATATATATATATATATATATATATATATATATATATATATATTTTTTTTTTTTTTTTTTATTAATATATATTTATATATTTTATTAAAATATATTTTTTTTTATATTTTTTTATATTATATATATTTATAT
>Ga0099825_1009959_pt1 | contig 10587 bp, 7 predicted proteins | sample SiratroredBW_FD_76838 | JGI IMG/M metagenome (GOLD analysis project Ga0099825, IMG submission 76838) | Root nodule microbial communities of legume samples collected from California, USA - Siratro red BW | ecosystem: Host-associated > Plants > Roots > Nodule | place: USA: California | collected... | reverse complement strand
ACTTAGAAAATCTAACTTAGAAAATCTAGTATAAAATACACTATACAAATAATTTTTAAGACAAATATATTTCAATTAGTTTTTAGTATCATCCAAATATAAAAACATAAAATTCAGATCCAATTTTTTGACCATAAACTATTTAGTGTGTCAACGAATCGTCTAAAACTTAAAACATATTAGATTAATGGACTATAGACGATACAGTATCTCAAAAATAATCATCCCTAATCCAGAAAATAAAGTGCTATTTGCGGAAAAAAATTTAAAAATGTACTACTGCACGAAAAATTTCTTACTTTTGCACATTTGATAGAATCTGAGTTATAGATATTCTATGATGCATCAATAACAAAAATCACTGCAGTAGCCTCACTTGTCTCGTCAATACCCAGAGCTTTCTTTATGGTCATTATTGCTGTTCCTCCATTGCTAGCTTATGACACTGCACATTCACAGTGATTCAGTGGATTGTTGTTTGTTGAGCACTAGTTTATCGGGAAGAACTTGTAACACAACAGCATATTACAATATTGTTGTACGTGATGAAATCTGGGTCAGATTGATAGGACCCCATCTTCCACTTTCCTTCAACATCTTCCCCCAAAATCCTGTGGGCCCCACCTACTGCCACTGTCTGAGTTTCACATGATATGGGTCCCACCTTGTTAATCAAAGCCTTGATATGAAAATCAGCATGGTGACGAAAGTATAAAACCAAATTATGTGTAGTGAGAAATCAATTTCTACACTAAGGAAAGCTACCAGACAAATATCTAGACAAAAGGAAAACATCATGTAAGAGACAACTCTTCTGTTTACATACCTTGTTTTATGTTTATGTTCAGATGTTGAACCATAGTCCTATGATTAAAGATTTCAACTACTAATCAATCACTTGTTCAGTTTCTCATTTTATTTTTATGTTGTTAAATTGATGTTATATGTTAATTTTATGCTTATTTTTTCTTTTAAAATATATGTTTATTTGTGTTATTCAATGAAATTAGCTATCCTTCTAAAAACTTTAATCTCGTCTATAAATACATCATTTAACTCTAATTCCTTTCCCATCAAAATTTTCGACATGTACAATTAGTGTTTTATTTAGTAAGGAAGGATGAAAGAGATAGAAAGAAAAAGAGAAAAAGAAAGAAAAATAAATAAATGAGGAGAAGAAACAATTATTTGATTGAAAATTTAAAAGAAATTAGTAAAAACAGAGATGGTTTTATTTCATGTTATTTATTAATATTAATATTACTTTTTAATTATTAATTATTATTTGATTGTAATGAAAAGAGAAAAAGAAAATGAAAAAAGTACATTAATAATAGATTATGGAGGACTTATAACCCATTATGCATGATTCATAACTGATTATATATAGTAATACAAAGCACTTGTTTTTCCTTTATTTTAGACAATATATATATAAGTGATTATATAGACTAACAATTGATTGTGTACATTTCTAGACATTTATTCTCATATGTATGCAAAAAGTTCTCTCCTTCTCCGATCGTTTTCTTCCTCCTTTTTCTTTACATCCACTTATCAAAATTACGACTTATCCTCTATTTCTTCACATATGCATCCTCCCCTCTTTCCAACATCCATTCTAAACTACCATTAAAACTTATACCTTAAAAAAGTTGCGAAGGTCAAACTTTGTGGTTATATTTATAGGAGTTTGTAAAATGGGCGATTCAACCCATATTTTACGTGGATAAAAAATTTTGGCAAGTCTAACTCTATATGACCAATGTGCCATTTTCCGGATTTAAAGAAAAATGAAAAAATTCTAAATTTTAAAATTAAGGAGAATACTTATTTTATTTAAATAAAGTCATATATAAAATAAAATTTAACTTTTAGAGATAAGGATTTAATGTATAAGTTTGATCTATATTTATTTTAATAAAATAATATTATTTTTTTTAAAAATTAAAAATTATAATTGTTAGTTTGAAAAATGGGATAACCCTTTAGTCTACAGATGATTATTTGCGGGGCATGCCAAAATTAACATTAAGATGTCCTAAGATTTATGAAGAAAAAGTACGTACAAACAAGGGTCCCACCACCTATCCTCCACCCCAAGAATTTGCAATGGTGGTGGTTGTACGGTATCCAATACCCTTTTTAAGGTGCAAGGAGATTTGAAGGCTGCTGGTGTTGTGGGCACAGTGTGAAGGGGTAGTAGGAGAGGATGAGGCCAGAATGGAAAGGTACCCTTCTGTAGGAACTTTCAAGGGCCATGCAAGCCTTTGAATGATTTATCCTCGGGTTGAATTCCTTCGCCACCTTTTATTGATGGCCCCATTTTTGAAGGTAACAGAAAGTGATGTTCTCACGTTCCACCTTCAAGAGGGAAAGGGTGGGGCTGTGCGTGCTTTGGCTCTTTGCTTTTACTATGTCACCTAGTTTGGATGAGGACAAGGCTGTTGCTTCAACTTTAGGAGATAACTTGGTGTCAAAATTTGAATGCTTCGTATTGATTTATTTCTATAGGTATGTTTAATCTTTTACACTGCGACTTTATTCTTCGGTATTGTAGTCAGTACCACACAAATACTGATATTTATAGAACGTTATTAATTTCCTTTGACCGGAAGAACTTACCGACTTCATCCTTGCATCAATGAATTATTGTTTGAATAGTGCGTGTACTCACACTTTCTCATATAAATACAATTATGCCTAAAGTTTAGGTTTCAAAAAAAGTATAATACTACTTAAAAAAATTACAATAACCCTCTCATTTATCTTAAAAAGAATTTATTAAGACCTATTCTATTCTTCGCTCATCGTGGAACTATTCTAATAAGTATTCTAATCAAGGTAACTCTTTATTCTTGGGATTTCAATTTTGGTAAGTTAGAATACTTGCAAAAAAACACTTCTCACGCTAAAGTCAATTTTTATTAAATTTTTTAATTACTCTCTTAAATTTGTTTTGAAAAGTCTTTTTTACTTGTGGAAGTCATGTCCTATTTATACTATTTTGAGATATGATTTTACATGTGGACCTTCTATAGGTCTCAATCTTCTGTGATCCAATGTCTTATCCAATGAGTTAGGGTGCGTTTGCTATTGAAAATATTACAGTTTGGTATTTGATGAAGCCAACTGAAGTCAAGTATAAAAGAGACTTGAAGATGACTTAGTGTTAGTGTGTATGTGTTGTCTAGTTATGTACATATATCACATGTCATTAGAATGATCTCTAATGGTCCTTAATGTTTTTGAAATATAAAATTGGAATTGAACTAACTAATGTTTAAGTCAAAATGGTTCACATCGATTGTTTTTCAAAAACAATAAGTTGAAAAAAATCATGTTATCATGTGTGGATATAATTATTCCAAATGGATGCAAAAAGTGTTTTTCTGAATGATTTTATAAATGAGGAAGTATATGTAACACAACCCCTAGGCTTTGAAGACTACAAATTCCTTGGACATGTATACAAGCTCAAGAAAACTTTGAATGAGTTAAAGCAAGCTCCACAAAAATGGTATGAGAGGTTAAGTAATTTCTTACTGTCTCAAAGCTATGAAAGAGGAAAAGTGGATAAGACTCTCCTTTTCAGAAAAGATGATAATGATATTATACTTGTTCAAGTTTATGTTAATGATATCATTTGTTGCTCAACTAATAAGAAGCTTTGTCAAGAATTTGTGGCAGCTATGTAGGCAAAATTTGAAATGTCAACAATGGGAGAGCTAAACTACTTCATAGGGTTGCAAATTAAGAAACTTAAGCATGGAACATTCTTGTGCCAACCAAAGTATTGCAAGGAACTGTTAAAGAAGTTTGAAATGGAGAGGTGCAAAGAGGTTGCAACACTCATATCAACTAACTATTACTTGGATGTTGATAAAAAGGGGTTATCTATGGACCAGACCAAGTATAAAGGGTTGATTGGTTCTCTTCTTTACCTAACAGCCATCAAGCCTGATATCAAGTTCAATGTATGTCTTTGTGCAAGATATCAGTCCAACCCAAAGGAGTCACATTATAGTGTTGCCAAGAGGATTATGAAATATTTGAAAAGAACTATAGATGTAGGACTATGGTATCCAAGTGAGGTTTCATTAAATTTAGTTGGTTATTCTGATTTTGACTTTGTAAGATGTAAATTAGATAGGAAGAGCACAAGTGGAACCTACCATTTGCTTGGATCAATCCTTATCTTATGGAACAACAAGATGTAAGCTTGTCTAGCATTGTCTACATAAGAGGCAAAGTATATATAGTTGCAGGGAGCTACTATGCAGAAATTCTTTGATTGAAACAACAACTAAGTGATTTTTGATTAAATTGTACTAAAGTACCTCTATTTTGTGATAACACCAGTGCAATTAATTTGACAATGAATCTTGTGCAACATTCAAGGATAAAACATATTGAAATTCTCCATCATTTTGTAAGAGATCATGTGAGTAATGATGATTGTAAAATTAAATTTGTTGAATCTGGGAAACAATTGGTTAATTTATTCACTAAACCACTGGCTAAGGATAGGTTTAATTACTTGCGAATTGAACTAGGAATAATTGATTTGATTAATATGTAATAACTACTGAAAGAATCAATTTCTGGTATAATTATATACTATGCAAAAAATGAATTAATTGATTCAAGATTTCAATAGATTATTACTGTTAGTATTAATCAGTAATTAATCTAGTCAATTGTGGGTGTTAATGCATGATTATTTGTGAAATCTAACAATTATTATGCATTTGAGATTTATGCGTAATGGGATGACATTTGACTTAGTCAACAAGTTGTTGAAGGGGAATAAATTGATTGGAAATGCAAGAGCATCAGAGTTGCATGAGTAGTTTGGAGTACACTGCATACATCACTTGTCAGCAATTAATTCGGAGTCAAAAAGCATTGATTGAAAAGTTGATCACACGGTTTGCACAATCAGATTATGTCTTTTCTAAATTAATTAAGTTATGCAACACCTCACCTAAAACTTAATGGTTTTCTTGCTTTCCATTTATTGCAAAATAAATGATTGATTATGTGAGAGTGACATTTCTTTGGAGGGATTGACTTAGGTGAAAAAATCCTTGGTCGAGAGGGGTTAATTTGAATAAGATACTTTTCTTGGGAGGGATTCACTAAGGTAAAAGTTTCCTTAGGAAAAAAGGGTTAAAGAAAGCAACACTTCTTGGGAGGGATTGAATTAGGTGAAAGCTTCCTTGATTGAGAAATGTTAATTTGAATGTGATACTTCTTGGAAAGGATTCACTTAGGTTAAAACTTCCTTGGCTCATAAGGGTTAATGTAGTGAATTAAGTTATTACACAATTTGTCCTATAAATTCTTCTTCATTCACAAGTGCCTCATTAAAACTTCCCCAACAAAAATCCTTCTTAGGAATAAAATGTCAATAGTAGGAAAAAGTATACATTCCTTACATAAGCTGAAATAAAACTTAAGATGACTAAAGTTCCAAGTTCTCAGTATCTTGTTGCCGTTGAGACGTTATAACTGATAAGCACCATTATGCAAGCTTTCTCAGATTTTAAAGGGTCCCTACTGGTTTGATGTGAATTTTTCATTAGTTGCGTCTTTTTGAGCTTTGCTTCTCATTCACCAGACAAGGTCTACCTTATGAAAGGATTTGAATTTTAAGTTCGTATTGTATTGTCAGGTTGATCTCTATTTACAAGTTTCTTCTCGTACCTTAGCTCTTTTCACAATTCCTTAATGAGATATAGCTCGGCCTTGAGGCATATGTTGTTCTAGTTCAAGTAGGCTAGTTCCCAATGTATATAGTCAATTCTCCCACTTCAACAAGTATCATGGCATTTGTGCCATATACAAGGTTGTATGATGATTCTCTAGTTGAAGTTTGTGGGGTACATATGTATGCTCATAACATTTTTAATAGATCTTCAACCAACTTTTACTTTGCCAAGCAAAGCCTTTTTTAAGTTTGACAAGGATGACTTTGTTGGCTGCTTGCACCTACCCATTTAATTGTGGGTACTCTACTGAACTGATAACATATTTTATTCCGAGGCTGTTACAAAATTTAGTAAGCTTTTTATCTGTGATTTGTTTTCCATTGTATGCGATGATGGTATGGGGGATCTCAAAGCGGCATATAACATTCTTGCATATAAAACTCTGCACTTGTTGAGCTATTATCCTAACCAGAGGTTTAGTTTCAATCCATTTAGTAAAATAATCTATCCTGACCAAGAGGAAGCTGCGTTGCCCTTGAGTTTGGGGGGATGACCCTAAAACATCCATTTCCTATAGTGCAAATGGCCATGGCAAGTTGATAGTATGCAATTCCTTAGAAGGTAAAGGAATCAAATTGTTGTGTTCTTGACAACTTTTGCAATTTTGAACAAATTTAGCATAATCACTCTATGTGTCGGCCAACAGTACTCGACCCTGAGTAGGCATGCCGCCACAGTACTTTGTCCAGAATGTAATCTGCATGTACAATTGTGAAGCTCATTCAAGATATATGTAACTTGTTCATTTGTTACACATTTTAGAAGCGGGTGGCCAAATACCTTCTTTCGTAAAGGTTCTTCCCAATTAGGATGAATAGAGTTACCTTTTTCACAACTTCTTTATCGAGATGATCTTGGTCATGTGATTGGGTTGTCAAAAGCATTTTAATCGATTGCATCAAGTCGGTTTTGGCCGTTGTTGTCATACATTCTGCAGTGCTTATAGTGGGTTGAAGTAATGTTTGTTGGATCAATATTTCTCGACATCCTTTCTTCTTTAAGCTGACTAACATTGATAGAAAGTATGCTTGAGAATTATCCTCTCAATAGATATACTTGATAGTTGCCTCCTTGAAATCTTCCATTAGCTTGACGTCTAAATGATAGTATTTAAGCAATAATGAGTCCTTGACTTGAGACTAACTATTAATGTGGCTCACTGTGAGTCACTTTTGCAATGTACTTTGATCACTCCATGTCTTTTGCCAACATAAAGACTATAATGAGTGTCTTATATTCAGCTTGATTATTGGACATTTTAAACTTGAGATGTAGGGATTGTTCCACTCCTAGCCTTTCCATTCATTCCAAGACTATGCTTGATCCACTCCCTTTCTTATTTTAGGACCCGTTGACATGTAATACCTAGGTCTCACTTAGGTTGATCATGCCATTTGTAATTCATAGGTAAAGTCAGCTAAACATTGAGACATGATTAAGACTCTTGGTTGATACTTGATGTCAAACTCGAAGAGTTCCACGGACCATGTAGCATCCTTCCTACTAACTAGGGCTTAAGGAGTATTATAGAGATGAGGCAGTCAATTTTAACAATGACTTGGTAGCTTTTGAAGTAAAATATGAGATGTGTGGGTGCATGGACAAGTGCGAAAGTTCCCTTCTTTATAAGTTGGCACCACATATTTTTCATCTTGGAGTATTCGACTTTTGAAATAAATCGACTATTGGGTTTTCTTGCATTAAAGCGATGTTGATGGCTTTTTCTGACACCGATACATATAGAAAGAGTTATTTTCCTTGGACTAGCTTGCTTAAGATAGGTGGGGAGGAGATGAAGATTCAGACCTCTATGAAGAATTTTTGACATTCGTTATCCCATTTGAAGGTTTCTGATTTTCTTATGAGTTTTAGAATCAATTCTCTTCTTAGCTAGCATTGGTAGAAATTGAGAAAGTGATGGCAATCGTCTGACAAGCCTTTGTACTTCTTTTAGGTTTGTCGATCCTCTCATATTAACTAAGGCATGATATTTGTTTGGGCTGGACACATACCCTAATTGGTGAGCATGAACCACAAAAACTTTTTCACTTCAACTCCGAAAACACATTTATACAAATTCAATCTCATATTGTATCCTCTAAGCTGAGAAAAAAACATATGAGGTTGGATATGTTTTGCTGAATGTAAAATTCCATATTATTTCCTATCTATTCATGAATTATCTCATGCATGAGTCTTTCATATGTGACCCTTGCATTTTCTAAGGTAAAGGGCATAGGCTTGTAACTGTTGTTAGTCGTCTTTGTGATAAATGTTGTTTTTCTATTGTTAGGGGTGTACATTGGAATTTTGTTGTATCCGAACTTGGTGGCCTACAACTTCATCTACAAGTTGAATGATGCTAGGGAGTGGGTAAGTATCCTTTAGGCGCGCTTTGATGAGGTCAGTGTAATTGGTACACATTCACCATTGTTCATTTCCCTTATTCACTAGGATGATGTTAGTTAACTAAGTCGTGTACTATACTTTTGGGATAAAATTGGCTCCTAACAAATCCTACTCACCCATAAGGCTCATTTCTTCCCCAAGTATATTGTTTTTTGTGAAGTCGTTTGAACCTCTTTGCAAATTGATAACTTGTTGGCAATGACTCGGGGATCAATTCCTAGCATTTCCATGAGAAAAGACCTCGATTCTCCATTAAAACCTTGATTATGACCTCAGCCCCATACTTTTTAAAATTTCCCTGCAATCAGGTAATTTGCTCTTTGGCTTAGCAAGGAATCATTTCTTCATTTCACTCCATCCTAACATCATCATTTATTTGAGTATCTAGGTCAGCCATTGCAACCATTCTACTGTTATTCACGGAGTGAGCCTCTACAACTCAAGTATCGATGGGTCCACCATTAAGTTAGCTGCATAGCATTCCCAAGTTGTCTTTTGATCCACATGAACTATTATTATCTCTTAGTATTTGAAAGGGAATATCATGGCCAGGTGAGGCGTGGACATTATTGCTCTGAGAGCATTTAGGGATGGTCAACTTAACAAGATATTGTATAGGGTATCAACATCCATGATTAATTATTATCTTGTGCTTTTGGTTGCCTTTTCCAAACTTTATGTAAAGGTTAATGTACCCCTTGGTGCTAACTCGCTTGCTTGAGAATCTAACTTGCTCATTATACTTCTCAATTTCACTTTTTGATATACCTGACTAGAGGAAAGATTTCCAATATAGGATGTTTACTGAACTTCCTTGATCTATTAAGGTTTTCATCACTCTAAAATTTTCTAATTCGACAGTGATGGTTTGCGATCATTTTGATTTAAGTCGATTGCTTGGAAGTCACCATATGTGAAAGTTATGGCTAACATGCTCCTTTGAGATTTACCTGTGATGATATTAATGAATTGGACTATTCTTAGATGTCTCCTTTGGGTTTAGCATGATGCTCCACCCACCACAAAACCCCTTGAGATGGTGTTAATAACCCTGCACAAAGGCAGTGTCCTCGTTTGTTGTTTCCACCTTAGTGAACTTGGGTTCTCTTTGCTCTCCACTCTTATGATCCTCTCTTGTAGTTTGAGTGCATTTGTCATGGTCTATCCATATATAGTTGCGTAAGTGTTTGACTTATGTAAGCTCTTCAATCTTATTGCTTAGGGCCATCCGTTATTTCGGTGGTGTGATTAACTAGTTGTAAATTGTGCTCCAAACAGAGAGACTAAGGTGTCAAAGCAATAAATTGATTGGAGAGGTACACAAGTAAACCAACTCAGGATGGCTCCTTGTTAGCATTTTTTCACTATGATAGCTAGTACATCAGTTGCTCATGTAGCAAGTAATAATATATCATTCTTTCCCAAGGGACTTGTGCAATACACGACAACAATTGTAATTGATAACAAATTTAGACTAAAAATTATTCTCAATATTTATGCAAAAAGAATTAAAATATTTTTGGTACTTTTATAAGCACTTGAAATGTAGAAAAATAATGGAGAGCGTATGGAATGTAATTGTTAGGGTTAAATTTCATCAAATCTCACTCTCATGCATAAAATCATTTACCTTCTTTCCAAAAAAATGTCAATGTCAACCCACCATAATACCAACACCCTAATTCTTTACGTGAATGAGCTCAAACTTATCTATTAACTGTTAATTCTTTAATCAATTATGCAAATAAATCTTACAATCGCCATAAGGGTCTTAAGTCAACAGACAAGTCATGCTCTATTCTTAGACATAAGCTTTCATCTGGTATTTTGATTCAGTTCCTGATTACAAATGATATTTCTCAATATCCTAAGAATCAATGATCAAGTCATGAATCAACATGACAAGCAATGATCACAAAAGCAACATACTAACATTGAAAGGAAAGATATTTCATGATAATTCAATTGACTACATCAAACCTCAACAAGAGGAGAAGAATGAATCAATAGAGGAAGATGGATATACAAAGAGAAGAAAATGGAAGCCTCCAATCTCTAGTTTTCATTCTAAGGCTGCATTTTTTTGAGTCCTTGGCAGAGCCTGACTCCCAGATGGAGTGGAATGAAGTGTCTCCAAAGTGTCTAACCCTAATGTAGAAACCTCTCTAAATACACAATTTTTAGGTCGGCAACGTCTACTCTCGACCCAGCTAAAGTGGCACAAGGCGTGACTTCAAATCCATGTAGCTTTTGCCCCACTAGTACATGACCCAGCTAAAGTGACACCGAGCACAACTTGATCTATGTCCAATTTAATCTTTTATTTTCCCATTCATGAGTTTCAATCTTACTCTTCTTTATTTAATGTTTCATGTTCAATTATTTGACAAAATTAGGAGGATTT
>Ga0099825_1009957_pt1 | contig 10589 bp, 1 predicted proteins | sample SiratroredBW_FD_76838 | JGI IMG/M metagenome (GOLD analysis project Ga0099825, IMG submission 76838) | Root nodule microbial communities of legume samples collected from California, USA - Siratro red BW | ecosystem: Host-associated > Plants > Roots > Nodule | place: USA: California | collected... | reverse complement strand
GGATAAATTAAATTTTAGTTTTCGAAATTTGAGATAATTTTTTATTTATTTAAATTTAAAATATTATTTTAGTCGCTCAAGTTTTAAGAAAAGAATTATTTTAATCTTTGAAATTTATTATCAGGGATTAAAATGATTTTGAAAATATAATTTTCTTTCCAGGAATTTAGAAGTTATGAATTAAAATTGTTATTTTTTTTTATTTTAGAAACTAATTTTTCTAGATAAAGATTGAAGGAGTAAAACGATATTAATATCAAAATTTAAGAGCTAATAACTATTTTTTTTATATTAATCATTTCACATACATTTATGTCGGTGTGTTGCTTATTTTGCTTAAAAGATATGCATTATTTCACCTTTTTGAATTATTATACAAATTCACTAGCAATAGTATGAAAATGGAAAGGAGTACTACAATAATACTGTTTATAAAATATGTTTACCAATAGAATATTTTTTTATTATAAATTCTTTAAATATAGATTGCTTAAAATTAAAACGATTTTTGCTTATAATTAAAATAATATTTTTATCGATAATCAACTTTATAAACATAATATTCTTAATGAAAAAACTTTAAAAAAATATGTATTCTTCATTTGGTTGAGATGAGGGAAGAAATTAATGAAAATAAAATTGGGTGTTTACAAGGAGTTAAAGAGAAGATAAATAATTTGAACAAACAAAAGAAAGAATCCACCATGTTATTTATGGTCTTTATCTTTCTACTTCTATATTTTTTACTTTTTACTTTTTTTGAATTAAAGATTTTTATTTTTGTATTTTACTTGCCAATTATTTTTAGTTATTAATTTTGAAGCAATGAAAGCAGAGAGGAGGTGGGGACAGAGAATTAAATAAGAAGGAACAGAAGCAGACGTGATAGCAGTTAAAGAGGTAACTGAGATAAACGTGAGATCATAGTTTCAGAAATAAATGAACACCTTTTCTTGTACCAAATGAACTGCTTCACTTCAAACTTCTTATGACCTTTTTAATTCATGCATCACTTTCTGTCTCTTCCTTCAAAAAAGGGACTTAAATATATTTTCTTATTAAAATAGGATTCAGGGGATATAGACCTATTAAAATATATTGGATTTAAAATCTAGATTCACATCAAATTAATTTTAATATTTAATCTTTTAAATTTATATTTAAATTAGATTGTTTTTATAAAATGATTTTTTAATTATTTCATCAATTACAAGCGTACATACATAAAGACCAAGCATACACACATAAAGACCATATGGATTCATATATAAAATAATAAAAAAATATTTATTAACACGTTTCAAAAAGCTGATATTAAGTATGTATTATTAAGCTAATACTGCACTATTTTTATTCTTTAGATATATAAATTTTGATTATATCCGTCAGAATAATTTAAAGTATATTCATACTTAAAATTCACAATAAATATTCTAACTATAAATTTTTATTCAATTTTTTACTATTTGATATCTTAACCTATATTACTTAGATATTAATAAAATTAGGATCTCTATTAACATACTTTTTTTTAATATATAAATTAAACAATGATTCACAAATCATTCAATATTTGTGACTCCAAATTCATATATTTTTTATAATTTTCAATAACATTTTCATACAACATAATTTATTTAAAAAAATTACAGATGAATTAAATATATAATTCAATATTCTATTTATATTTATATTTAACAATCACGTTCAATCAATTAAAGAGACAAAATAAAAAGAGAAAACAAAAAATATTTGAACAAAACTTTTTTATTGAGCAAATATCTTTCGGTTGAGCGAAAATTTCTTCACTTAGAATGAAAATTTCTTCATTTTAGCAAAAATAAGGCCAAGAGAAAAAAAATTGAATTTATACTCTATTTTATCTTGATAAAACAATATGTCCAGAGCAAAGATTAGTTTCAACTATATTTTCACTTAAACGAAAGATTCCCTGCTTGAGGTGAAATAAGACCAAAAACAAAGACTGAGTTTTTGCTATATTTTTGTTTGAGCGAAGATATCAAAAAATCAACTTCACGCAACATGGCAACATGGCCAAATATGTTTCCAAAGTGTTATCCAAAATTAGTTTAAAAAAATACAAGTTTCAAATAAATTTAAAAAGTCAACACATAATTTTTACAATTATCATTCTCTGCTCATTTTGTTTTAACCATGATCATTTTAACATGATATAATCTCCATTCACATTGAAATCATAAACTAATATATAGAAGACTATAGAAAATTAACTTTACTCATCTAAATCATATTCAAAATTCAGTTTAAGAAAGTTCATACCTTAACATACATAATTTAATCACTGTATCAACATCTCAACAAGAGTATTAAGTTAAAAATACTTGAAATCAAACACTATTAACTCAATTCTAAATTGCACCCAACTTCAACTCAAAATGGCATTCTTATTACAAAACAATGTCATATCTCATCCAAAACTGCAATCAAAGAATATAATTACTTTCAAAGCAAAATAACATAGCAAAATCTAATTCAACATGTAATCAATCATATTTTAATTCTACTTCAAGATCAAAATCTCAAACTACAACATAACAATTGTTTTACCAAACTCACAACTAAATCAAATCCTATTTCAAATCCATCATCAAAAGATATTCAAGGATATCTTCCCTTACCTATAATTCCTTGCTCTAAGTAATTTTCAGTTCAAGTAAGAAAATCACTCAAAATATAGAGACCTGGAGCAAAGTATCCAAACATAATAAAATTTCAATATAAGCTTAACCAAGTTGAGATTATCACTTTCCTCAACTAAACCCACCAAGATTGATGACAAATCCAAAAGAAAATAAAGAATCTTCAAGGCAAACATGCACATACTGATAGGTTGAAAACGATACTTAGTTCTTCAGCTATTGCAATGTGCGATTAGATTCTAAAAGATATGAGATTTGGAGAAATGGAGGTATAGAGAAGTTAGAGGGAGATCTTAGAAAGAAAAAGGAAAGGTTTTGTATGAGAGATAGAGAGAGAAAAGATTACGGAAAGTCAGGCTTTACAATATTTCTTTCACAAAACTAAGATGTGTTGTTCCTTTTTGTATGTAGTTGAAAGATGTTGTTAAGGCAAAAGTCTATGTTTTAATTTTTGCTTCAAAACAACTAAGTGTAAAACATGATCATACTTTGTCAATAAGATGATAAGAACAACATATCATATAAGATGCAAGTTATTCATCTGAAAAACGATATAACACTATGCAGTCTTTTCTCAGAGTTTAATAAAGCACACATATGAACAATTAAAATGTGCATCAAACGATACACGTAGGCTAAACAAATCTCATACTTAAATAAATATCCATGTGCTTATGCTATGTGGGTAGGGAATATTTGTGTTCCAAAGAGATTTGTTGAATTCAAATTTTTAAGATCTCTTGAGACGCAAGCTAAAACTATTTACTTTATCAACTTTCTGACACAAAGAGATTGTCAACTCTGACCCAGCTTTCTACCTTGTACCAAAGACATATTAACCATAAAATTATGCAAAATGATACAATGTCTAGGGAGATAAGCGTTGTCAGTTATCAAGAATATTATGAATAAAAAGGAGTAAAGATTGTGGCAACAATAAATGGAACAATTGTGATGAAGCTCGTCCAACGTAGAATGGACATGGAAGCTAAAAATTCTTAATAGCTATAAACGATCATCTAACGACTACCTTCTTCATCAAGCCTATAAAAAGAGAATTTATCAAGAAGAAGAAAGAGTATAGACATGGAAACATACATAGAGGAAAGGATATTGAATGTCAAATAGGTTGCTCGCATGAAGAGCAATCCTCTAAAGCCAAGAGAGAAGAGGTTGCACTACATAGATATGTTGATCAAATGATATTTTCACTACAAAAAATTGTGTATGTGGTGGCGGTTTTAGTTGACAATTCAAAAAAAGTATCATTATATTGTATAAGTTGATACTTCAATAACTGCCATGTTTTGTGTTCAAAAACATTTAGAAGTGTCGCTTTGTAAAGGGTCCCCATTTTTTTTGCCATGCGCGCAATTTTCATTTCCCTTATGTTAAATGAAAATGCAAGTTTCCCTCAAAACAAATGAAAACACATTTCATTCCCTCTAAAGCACATAGTGTTCCCTATTTCATTCCCAAACTGAAACTTTTCGTTCCCAAAAGTGAAACCTTATGTTCGTATGGTTTCATTGTCATTTCTATGGTTGCATTTTCATTCCCAAAGTGAAACCTTTCATTTCCTATGGTATGGTTTCAAACCCTAACTCTTGTTTCGAACCCTAACTCTTCCCACACGGTCATTCCGAAATTTGTGTCATAAATCCCTAATTGATTGGAGCGATTGAGTGAAACCCTAACCAATTGGAGCATTTTTTATGAAATTGGTGACCTTCAACCACCTTCACCGATGACGATTGGTAAGAGCGTTTTGATTTTTACTGGTTTTTGTTTTTGTAGACCATTTTGTTTAAAAGCCGTGATGTTCCCGGATGAACTTACAGGACCATTTTGTTTGAAAGCCGCACCTTCCTTTACTTGTGTAGTTTATTGATGATTTGGTTTTTGTAGTTTTAGGGAATATTTGGAAAGTTAATTAGTAATGTAGTTTATGCCTGGGCACTAAATTTAAAGAGGGCTGCCTTTGTAACATCCTTCAGGCCATTTCAAATTGTCATTGCAATTGTAATGGGTGTTTTGCTCCTTAATGATACTTTGTATATTGGAAGGTATGATACTACTTCAATTTTGTATTTGATTCTTGAACAATGGGTGTTGTGTTCCTTAATGATACTCTGTATATTGGAAGGTATGATACTACTTTAATTTTGTATTTGATTTTTGCTTAAAACAAGGAGAAACACTTATGCAAGTTATTATGATGAATATAACAAATTTAGTCTACAAAATTGTTAGGCATGTGCTTTATGAAAATGTGAAGAAATGAAACTCAACATTATAGTAAATGGTGCGGATATAAGAGGATTAAAAAAATCTAGGGTGAAATATGATCATAAGAATGAGTTAGCTAATAGGAAGAGTCATGTTGTTGTGAAAGAACACAATTGAGATTTGAGAATGAGTTTGGAATAAAATGATTAGCTGGTAGTAGATTGGTTACACATGACACAGAATTGTTGATGAATCCTCCCTCAAATATCTTTCTTTGTTATCAATTCTTTTTAAACATTGAGACAACATTGACATATACATAGTACAGTCTAATCACAGTTTGTTGATATGTTCATTTATGTACACTTTTTCTCTCTCCATTTTGCAGCATAGTTGGAGGCATGATAATATCTATTGGCCTTTATGTTGTATTGTGGGGCAAGGCAACAGAAGAGATAGAGGAAGTTGTTGGTAGCCTGGAATCACCAACTACAAAGAATGTTCCTCTCTTGCAAAGCCAAAGCACGAAAAGAATGTTTAAAAGACAAATACAAACTCTTCCTACTTTGAACATCATAGGAAAATCATAACAAACCCATTTTCTTGTCATAGAACAACAAGAGTTCATGCGGCTGAGGGTCAAAGCTTCAGTTCCATTGTCTCCCAAGATGATTATGTGTTGCTTATACCTATTATTTCCCTCTAAAGTAAAGTGAGTTTGTTGTTACTTATGATATACATATTGTAGTTTGTCAAAGAATGAAACCTATAATGTTCTTTCTTCAGAGGAGGTGTAACTTTTCTTCAAGTGGTTTAATGGAAAAACTAACAACTCTCCATCCAATAGCATGTTAGATAACTACATGTATGTATACATGTAACATAAATGCATTTAAACTTGTTTACATAAGAAAGTAAATGCCAACCTTTATAATTGATAGGTAACTACACTCCCTAAACACATTATGCTATAATATTAATATATACATTCTGCTGCAGTATTTAATTTTCTTTACTGCCAATATTTCAGGCATCAGATAATACAAGTGGTGATTCATCCTTAAATCACATTATAGGATCAAGTGGAAGCAACAAGACAAATTAAATATATATGTTGTTTTTGTAGTAGTTCACAAGTGAACTGGGTTTGAACAATTTACAAATTTGTAATAGTATTAGTCTTGGAAAAGAAAATGTGTTGCACTTTTAAATGTGATATTTTTTTTATTATAAAATTTGTTTTATTTTACTCTTGTTCTACTAGATAATTATGTGTATGTAACATATATAATTGTGAAAATTGGTTTATGAAATGCTAGATATAGTTATAAAGTGTTGGATATATTTTTTTATTTAATATTATAATTACTACAGTTTGAACTAATATCATTCACAATTTATTATAATATGCTCATAACAAATGTCATATTAAAACATTCATAATGGCGCTCACACTACCCATTTTTTTTTGTTGTCAATAAAAACAATTATGACAACTTCAATTAACATTATTTATGTTTAAAAAAATGTCATTTTATAAAAGTTGTTATAGGCGGATGCTGTAGCGTTTCGCGCAAAAACGACATTTTATATTTTGTGACGCCCAGATCTATGACGGTATGTGGAAACGTCACACACGTATAAAGTGGCATTTGTAATGGACGTTGTATACAAAAAAAAAATGTCACCACATATACAATTATTTGTAGTGTGCTCACCTCATAGCTTCCTAGAAGGATTCTTAAGCTGAAAGAAGATTAATCCTAAGAAACCCAAGAAAAAACACTTAGAAGTGTTTATCCAACTACTTAAGAGTGAGTCAAATCATTGTATACATCGAAGGACACTATCCTCCCTAGATAATAGAAGATTTGAACTAGGAGAGAAAGTTTAAACATTGTTGTTTGACGCAATCAAGCTCAATGATTAATAGATCATTAAATAAGAACCCTTAAAATCTTAGCTAAGAATGGTTGTTTGAAAAATAATAATCAAATATTACTTTAGATTCTTAGTATGATCTTTAAACTAAAAAGATAGAAAATTAGCATAAACAAATACAATTGTGAAGTTAGTCAAGATACAACACATCAAATGAAAAGATTTTTAATCTGATTGTGTCATGAACAAATCATGAGCTTAGAATTACTAATCAAATTATATTTGTGAAAATACTTTAAGAAAAGAATATATTTAAATCACAATTCAACCGTCGCTTTTTATGATCTCCATATATTTTATATGTTATTTTTTTAATTTTTTTGAATTAGCAAGATAGTGTGTTTACATAGATAATATGATACTCAAGTTAATTAAAAAACAAATGAGATAGTAAATGTGTGATCATGAATCGTGTATATAATGGTATTGTCTCCTATTTATATTAATTTTAGTGAATTTTTACTTATATGAACATTTATGGTGAATCTAAATCGACCTTAACATTTGATTAGTCCTCTAAAAGTCTAATTAACTATTTAAGCACTTATTAACATGTAATTGAGATGTGTTAGAACTTTTACATGTTTATTACTAATGTATCTTTGATAAATCCAAATGTTTTCATATTACTATTCATATACTAGTCCCTAGTGAATAAGGTTGCAAACTATAACAAATCTAATAAAAAGAAAAAAATAATTTATTTAATTGAGATATTATATAAGATTAAATTTATATTATTTAATTCATTTAATTTAGATAATTGAAATTGAGGTTAATATATTTGATAAATTTAAATTAAGTTTTTAAAATTAATTTAGTTGTTATATTTGTTATTAAATAATTAAGATAATTTTTAAGATAAATTGTTAATTTTGGGAGAGAAAGTAATCTTAACGGGAACCAATAGCTAAAATGGTTCAATACGAGGATATAAGTGGTGTTCGAAGAAACTAATTTAAGTTTTTCTTTGTGTTCCCCTTTATGTATTACTTTTTCTTTCCTTAATTTCTTTTGCTTATAAAAAATTTTCTCAGTCTTTTATCTTGTGGCAATACGATAATCTATATATATATTCTATCTTTTGGCTATTTTGAAACAAAGACTTGCTTATTGAAACTTTCTTATTTCATTTAATATTAGTCTTTTGAAAATAAATGATAATTCATGTAATGAACATGACCTATTTTTAATATAATGATGGATGATGCTTAGTCAACTAGGTTGGTTTGGCAGATGGACTATGGTCCTAAACAAATAGACACTTTGATGAGTGAGTCAAATAAACTTCAATTGAAACCAATATAAAATTATTGACTAAACAATTTCTTATATTCAACATTGATTTTGGATTTTTTTTTAAATCTGTTTTATTATCAATATCGAATCTAAATTTAATAAATAAGATTGGATTTAAAATCCAAAAATATGCATTTGTATTTTGTATTTTGTATTTAGAAAGATCCATTAGAATGAATTTGAACAAGTGATATTATGAATTGGATTTGAAATTTATATTTTTTTTACAAATCTCTATCTTAAAACAGGGTCTTATTTTGGTTATTCCCATAATTTGTTTTTTTTTTTTTTACTTTTAGTTCTTATAAAATTTTATTTTATTTTCTTGTTGTTTATTTTAGTTTTTTCTAAAAAAAAAATTGTTTGTGATATGTAGATTGTATGTTCATACTCTATCAAATATTTTTCAATGGATTACTTCAAAATGAAAAAAAAAAATTACTATAACTACAAAGTAAAAATGTTATAAAAACTATAAAATAAGAAGAACCAAATATTACAAAAGTATATTTTTGTAAGAAAAAGGAAAAAAAAAAGTTATAGGGATCATGAACAAAATACAATTATTGTTATGTTTGAGAGAGATTTGTTGCTTAACATCACTAACCTAAGCTATCAGTTGCTTGATTTAGGCGTAGCTGTGAGTTTAAGCAAAGATCGATCTTAATTAAAGTGAGCTATTACCTAACATAATTCAGTTTTAATTGTCAACTTTGTGTTTCCTTTTGCTTCAACAAACAATATGTCGAACTTTAGAGATTAAATTTCTTCACCCGGGTGAAACTACATCACTCACAAAACACACAAAATACTCAATTTGTTTAACAAAACACACATAGTAATTTAACTTTTTATATTCAAAAGCATAGAAAATATCTTCAATAACCATTGTTAGCAACATAATTATTAAGAGACCGACTTCTCTATATATTCCTACTTCGTTTTCCCTATTGTATTTTCTTATTTTAATTCAAGATTGTACTTATATAAATAGAAAATCCTAATTCTGAATAAATACTAAGATATCTAAAAGTTAGTTCATATCAATAAGGATAACAGTTTTCAAGTTATCAAAGGATAAAAGTTAAAGCATAAACGCAAACCTTAATAGAACCAACATATTAAGATACGTTTGATGCTCAATCCTCATGGCTGTTTGGATATCAGTCTTATAAAACAAAATGTTTCATTTAAAAGGATAGAGTTCTGTCCCTTTTCACTTTTGAGCATTATCTATATATTTTTAGTACTTTCGTTTAATACATCAAATTTTAATAACCTTTGTTATCATGAAACTTTATACATCTTTGATTCCAACAGCATTAGGATTCAATAATGTGAGGCTCATACGAAACTTGGTGAACAAAATTTTCCATAAGCATATTAGAAGAAAGCTTGAGGTGGGAGATTCCTTTTTGTACTCCATAATATCCTTATGCACCCATAAATAATTTGAAGTCATTTTTGCAGTGTACAATCCAAGAGTCATGTCCAAATAATGCAATTCAAAAAAAAAAATTATTATTGGATTGTGTAAACTGGAAGCATTTTTTACTTCTAGATTGCACAATTTAGAAATTATTTTTTGCCTAAAAACCTTTTATATTACATAATTCAAAAGTTATTTTTTAATTCAAAAAATGTCTTCTATATTATACAATTTAAAAGTTTTTCTATAAAAAATATTTATAAATTATACAATTCAAAACATTTTCTCCGTCCATAACACAACACATAAATAAGGATTCTTACGACAAGGAGGAGGTAACAACAAAGGGTAGTGATAACAATAGAGACATATTGATATTTTAACCACCTCTGTGGGGATGCACAAGGGAAAGAGGTGTAGAGGGAATGACCCTTGAGGTATAGATGAACAATCGTAGCAAGAGTGCTTCTTTCTTCACCTCGATATGCTCTTCTTGGACCTTCATACATTACCAAAATGACAATTTTGTCTTTAGGTAAAAAATATTTTAACCTCATTCCTCATCTTAGGCATATCTCTTTGCTTTCTTCTTTGCTTGAAACTCTTTTCTTCTTCCACTAGGCACCTCACGACAATTGTTTTTTGTTATAAGATGGATTGTTAAATGTGTATATCGTGTACATCTGTAGTCTTTTTTTTTTTTTTTCAGAAACCAAGTTTCCAAATTGTAGAATTTGGTATTAGCTTCTAGATTCTACAGTCCAATTTTATAATTTGGTATGTAATTAATACAATTTTGCATATTAGATTCTACATTTCAATATGTATATTATTATTTTACGAATTCTACGATTTGGACGCTTGTTTTCTGAAAAAAAAAAAAAAAAACTACAAAATTACACGATATACACATTTAAAAAACCATCTTATAACAAAAAAAAAATGTAGAGAGGGGCCAAGGGGAAAAAAAAAAAAGAATCAAAAAAAAAAGAAAGAAAAGAAATAAGCAT
>Ga0099825_1009956_pt1 | contig 10591 bp, 7 predicted proteins | sample SiratroredBW_FD_76838 | JGI IMG/M metagenome (GOLD analysis project Ga0099825, IMG submission 76838) | Root nodule microbial communities of legume samples collected from California, USA - Siratro red BW | ecosystem: Host-associated > Plants > Roots > Nodule | place: USA: California | collected... | reverse complement strand
ATATATATATATATATATATATATATATATATATATATATATATATATATATATATATAATAGAAATCAATTAATATTACATAATTATTTATATAATATAATTTAATAAAAATAATAATATAAAAATATTAATTATAAAAAGTATAAATTATTAATAAAAGTTAATATTAATAAAATTTTAAAACAACAACAATAATAAAATAATATATATAATATTATTAAATAAAAAAAATTAAATAATAATAATACTAATATTAAAGTTACCGAATAGTAATAAAATTATAATTTAATATTTAATTAATATTAATTTATAATAATAAAAATAATTTGGTTAATTTATAAATATATTATTTTATAAATTTTTAAATTTATCATATCACTCAACTTATTTAGAAACTTCCACAAACTTTTCTTTTCATTTTTCTTTCTTTTTCACTCTCTTTGTTTTTGTGTAAACAATCTCATTCCTTGTTTCTCTTCACCTCGTTTCTTACTCCCTTAAATTTATATCTTAATCCAACACACAAGAATTTTTATTTCAATATACTGTCAATTACAAATTATCGGCTATAATTATTATAAAAGAAGTAACATTATATTAATAATTATTTCACTGGTCCGGTCGAAATATTTAATATATTCCTTGTTTTTTTAATCCACGATTGTTTGATTAGTATAGCAAAAACATTTGTATCTCTACAAATAATCGTAGATACATTAAGTCAGTGTTTGGAGATCATTTAAATGAGTTTCTTTTTTTCTTTTCATTTGTAATTAAGACAAAAATCATATTATCCAGATATGAAACTGTGTATTATTATTTATTAGAATCATCAAATAGTTTTTTTTTGGTTTTCAATTTTACGAATTTCGTCAAATATGATTTACTCAATAACCCTACATAGTTTACAGAATTTCAAAACCGATCCTAGTGAGTTTTTAATATTATTTTCTTATTTATTTTCAAATTATCATTCTTAATTATTTGATGTTATCTAGAGTTTCACTACAACTCAAATATTCATTTTGTATTTGTATTATGTCTTATGTACAAAAAGTATAATTTTTTTTTGTTATTCATATGTGTAACTTTAATTATTCTAATTTAGAAATTGTGAGATGTTTCGTATAAATCAAAATAACTAAAATAATTATTAAATTAAATTGAAAATTAAAAATGTTTTTCTATAAAAAAAAACTTACAAGCAACCGCTTATTCAGGTTTACAGAGGAGTTAAAAAAAAAAGAGAGTAAAAGACCATGTTAAAGAAAACCGATATTTCCTTTTTTTTCCCTAATGAGTTATGATTAATAATTTCTGAAATATAAAAGATGCTATTGAAATAATAATTTTTAATGGTCTTCAGAAGAAGTTTATGGGCCGTCCTTTTGTCTCAAGCAAGCATATTCAGAAAGAAGAAAAATAATAGAACTTGGATCGGACCTGTAAGGGTATGTTGCCGAGTATCTGTCCGTACAACAGTTGAAGCTAAAAGTGAAAGTATTGTTTAGATTAATTTTCTCGACCACGCTTTGTTTCCCATTCAAACTATCCTCCCAACATGCAAAGTATTAATTTTACTTCATTCTTAACAACAAAATTGTTTCAAATCTATATTTCATTTTCAGGGTTATATTTAATTTAGTTATCTAAAATCATTGCTTAAGCGTTGTTGAGGAAGGATTAATTCAAAATATATTAAAATATTTGATGTAGTGATCAAATATTATTTCCTTATTCTATGCTCTATTATATCTTATTACTGTAACATATCTCTTATTCTAAGGGGAGCTGGGTTAAAAAATAAGATAGATAATCAATTTTTATTGTACTCTAATATTATTTTCATTTCGTTATATCTTATTATTATAATTATTTTCGTTATTTAAATTCTTGTTATCATAGTTACAATTTTTTCCATTATTTTAAAAATACTGATTTGAAGGGCAATTTGGAACATGTCACAACGGATGAAAGTGACACTAACGGACAGCAACATCCCAGGCACAAGTTCCTTATCTTTTACTGGGTAGGATCTTCTTCCAACCTCAACCCTCTGTCTTGAACTACGCAATTTCTTTTCCTTCACTCTGCTCAGTGCTTCTGTCTCCCTCATAATTCGTATGGCTGCCACACTCACACTTCTAAAGCTTCCAATTCTTCCAAACAAGCCACAACTGCCACGCCCCTCAATCACAAAACTTGTTCCTTTTCCTTCCATCCATTCAAACTCAAACTTATCTTCTCCTAAAACACACAATTCTTCCTTCTTAGATCAGAGCATCGAGCCTCTCAAACCTGTTTTTCTTTCCCTCACAGCATTCACATTCCCACTCTTCCTAGATTCCAAGGCAAGCATGCATTTTGCTGGTTTTGATTTTGAGCTGGTGTTGTTGTTTGGTTCTCATAAAGCTGTTATTGGCACAGGATGCACTTGCTGCGGGAGGAGAGTTTGGGATACTGGAAGGAAGATCATTTGCTCTCGTACACCCCATTGTGATGGGTGCTTTTTTCTTCTATACATTGTGGGCAGGGTATTTGGGGTGGCAATGGCGGCGAGTAAGGACTATCCAGAACGATATCAATGAACTCAAGAAGCAAGTCAAACCTACCCCAGTCACCCCAGATGGAAAACCAGTGGAAGGAGCATTACCATCACCGGTTGAACTCCAAATACAGCAACTCACTGAGGTAGCTACTGAAACAATGCATGTCTCTTACATACCCTTTCTCTGGATTGAAGAATGTGATGTGATGAAATAATTTTTTCCAATTGTGATACTGATCCTGAAGAAGTTTATTTAAATACACTCTATGTATTGTTACATGATGTGATGGTGTGTGGTTGTTTGATTAATTTCTGGATGCTGGATCATGATGGTATGCTATAAGATAGTAAAATGCATGAAACTAGAATGCTGAATTCTGAATCTGATGAGCATCTAATTTATGGATACTCATATTCAGGAAAGGAAAGAGCTGCTCAAAGGTTCCTATAAAGATAGACACTTTAATGCAGGATCCATACTTCTGGGATTTGGGGTGCTTGAGTCAATTGGTGGAGGACTGAACACATGGCTCAGGACAGGAAAACTGTTTCCCGGTCCACATTTATTTGCAGGAGCAGGTAAAGATTGAATTTGCATGCATTTGATGAAGCAAAAAAAGAGTGTAAAGTTAGCACCATACAGTGTATAATCTCAAAGTTACACTGTGAACCGAAAATAGATGATCCTAAATATATATTTCTTTTACTAAATTTATAGTAATGATGACTTAAAATCACTGTTTATTCTTATTATATATGTTGATGTGTAATTTTTGGACAGGTATTACCGTTTTATGGGCACTGGCAGCAGCCCTAGTACCAGCAATGCAAAAAGGAAATGAAACAGCCAGAAATCTTCACATCGCGCTAAATGCGTTAAACGTTCTGCTCTTTGTGTGGCAGATTCCCACTGGAATTGACATTGTGTTCAAGGTGTTTGAGTTCACAAAATGGCCTTGAATGTAACATTCTAAGGTCTAACTTCTCTGCTATTTTACTTTCTGGCATCATCAAAGAACGCAAATTTTGACATTTTCCACTTTCCTTTAGTCATGTACCATGATTAAGTGCCATACAAGCATTGTATACTTGCTTCAATTACACCATTCTTTAGTGTAAATTGACACATAATAACTTCTTACATTGCATTATTACGTAATTTCATGAGTAGTGCCTGCAGTGCTGCAACTTGCTTTTTCGGTAGGAAATATTCATGTTGGAAGTGATTAACAAAATTTGTAAATTTTCAATTTTCTGAGGTGCAGGCTAAGGTGTAGGGAGCCAGTGAACCTGATTTTGTAATCAAGAATACAGGACACTATATAAGTAAAAAAATAACAAGAGATGTGATTCAACATTTTTTCTTGTTTATATTTATGAAAACATCTTAACGATATCCATTAATAAAATTATAAATATTTTAGAAATTTGAGAAACTTCCTCTGTTTAAAGGAATTGAAAAAATGTTCCTTTCATATCAAGAATCACCTATTTTACAGTGTAGTGAACAATTTCTGATGAATCCTTAAATGAACACCTAGTCATTGTTGTTCTTCACAAATTAAGAACCATCTCTCTTTAAAATTATCACCTAAAGACTAAAGGTTACAACTTTTCACTTCTCACATCATTACACCTTGAATCAACTTGCCTGAATTAATATTTGAAAATTTGAATTGATTTTCTCAACCATATGTGTGTAAGATTTTTTTTCTTTGCTTTTGTTTAGCTATGTGTTTGCATGTTACATCTCTATTGCAATATTTTACCTACATTCTTTTAGGCGGATTTTGGCGTTTATGTATTGTTTTTGAAAGTTTGTTTCAGTCTTTATTTTTCCGCATATGGACTATTTGTATAAAAATCTGGAGGTCATTTATTTTACAGAGGCTAAAATATTATTCTCACAATTGAAAGAGAAATCAGAACTACAAGCAAACAGAGAAGTAAAACATCATAGTAAAATCGCAAAACAAGATTCATATGATCAAATGATTTGTGTGGCAACAATGAAGCTTTTGATTAGCCAAATTGTAAACACGCAACATTCACCTCAGTAACAAGTCTTCATAACCACGATGATCAAACCTAATGGATAAAAACTTCAATTCAACAGCTAAATTCATAACAAGTCTTCCTCTTCTGGGAAGGGTCTTCTGTTGATTCTTGGGTCAAGCTTATTGAACCACCTTAATTTGCAACTTTTCCCTAAGGAACCAAAATATGATCATATGACCATATGCAACAATTTAATAATTCTTTCACTTACTCTTAACTATCTGATTATGTATTAATAAATATTTTGTTGACCTTTCTAACCATTTATGTATGATCAAGAGAGTTATATATTCATAGAAATTATATCCATCCTTTCATTCTCACTTTGTCATGTTCATTATAAGGAAGCATGAGATCCCTCATAAGCCGAAGCTAAACATTCTAGACAATTCCTCGAGTAAATCGATCAAACTCATTCACTATTGACTACTGATCACAAAATAAATCTAGAATATCAAATAGATTATTTTAATTACTATTTTAAAATAAATAATTAACATAATAATAACCAAATCAATGTAATAATGAACACAATCAACATATATTAATAAATAAAAACTCAATTTATTCTTAGTTATAATTCAGAGAAAAGAAACTAACTATAAATAGGATACTTTAATCTTAGGAATGATAAAATACAGATACACTGAATGTCTTAACTTAAAAGGTCTTCATATATTTTGGATACTACAATAATAATAATAATAGTTATTACTACTATTATTATTCATATTTAAGGTTTGGAATTATTTCTCAAATTTTGATTTTTTTTTTTTTATCGTAGATCGAAGTATGTTTTAAATTCTCAAAATTTGTTTGAAGTAGAAAACATGTCTTCCTGCCAATTGAAATGTTCTCTCTCCTTTTCTTTTTTTAGGAGACTTCTTTTACCATATGTGGGTATGTATTGTCGTGCCTTGTTAATTAATAGTAAAATCCATGAATATGGGAGAGGAAGGGAATGTTAGTGTTTTCCGTCTTGGATGAAGACACACATATTGGTAAGTGAGTAGTCTAGAAGATTTTGACGTCCACATAGAGCAAACGAGATCTAAAGGAGAATTCCAATTTGACTTTTCTTTTTATTTTATTACATGTACCATTTAAAATTAGGATGTGTCAAACTTTTCTATATCTATTGGTTTAAAGCGATGTCATTGCCTATATTTACGAAAACATTTATTTGAATGAGCTATAAAAGGCATCAAAACTACCCATGGCTAGAAGTATATATGCAAGCATAATATAGGAACAAATTCTTGGTTCTCCACTCCTGATTTAAGTAATTTAAGAAATGTAAACCTACACCGCTCATCGCTGATGGTCGTATGTTTTTTCCTTTTCACTTTAGTCTCTCTCATTCTTCTATAGATCGTGACCAATAAAGAAACAGATTTAGTTCAAACAGACGAATGAAGGAGCAATGTGTGCCCACATACAAATGTAAAATATAGGTTCTTTTCTTGTGGATGGCTGAAATAAGGTAGTTAGTTTCCAGACGTACGGTAAAGGAAGGCGTGTGAAGCATCTTGAAAAGAAGGAAAAGGAAGGTAGAGAATAGAGCATCGCTCCCTCACTCTCCTTCCAAGCAAGGTCACCTGCAAGACAGCACTAGTATAGTAAATGAAGGTGTGTCAACATTGCCTCGTAATTCCTGTTCCTCCACACATGCACCTATAACATCATTCTAGTAAAACAAATGTGCATGTATTGTAATTGTTGCATTACAACTGTACATAACCAGGGTGCCACATGATTTATGACAAAACTCAACTAAACTCTAAATAATTCCAGCGGATACCAACCTCACTTTGTGAGCTTTGTCTCAGCTGGAAGTTCTGATTGAATCAGATGCTTGCTTTTCTCTCTTTTTTTCCTTTTTATGTTCTTTGCTGCTGCTACCAGTAATGTCTCTCAGCGCACGGCGCATAATTCACAATTCCCTTTTTGTTTCTTTCTACATGAGACTTCGAACAAGTTGAACTATTCCTTTTTCACATTTCACTTTCTCTCTGTCTACACACCAAGACCAGAAGATGGTTCTATAAATAACACCGCCTCCATCATATGCTACTAACTTGTGCTCATAATATTAATATTTTTCTTCACGGTTTCAGCAGTTCCTAAACGTCATGGCCAACCCTCCCCCAGTTCGTCCCTGGTTCCGCTTAGCCTCCATTCGCTCCACCCCTGCTGCCCCTGCCCCTGCCCCTGCCCAGGAGCCTCGCCCTACGTTGGGCCTGCCCGCATTTCGAACTGCTTCAGCACCTTCATCACCACAATCTCACCCTACTCAACCTCAACCTCGTCCTCATCCTGCTCCAGAACCTTCTTCTCAACCTAACAGATTTTCCTCTTCCTCTTCACTCCCAAATTCTCCAGTCCACAAGGCCACACTCACAACATCTTCTCCTGAGAAGAACACGCGTGTACATGTGTCAACTCCCACCCACTCTCCTAAAACAATCAAACAATCTGATCGTAGCCCAATGCACTCACCAAACAACAGCAGAACCACCTCTCCTCCACCCTCTCCTCTCACCCTCCCACCTTCCCAGTTGAAGACCGAGCCCAAGATACCCGAACAGCCCGAGCCCAAAACCGTGCTGGTCCAGAAAACCATCGACAGGCTCAGGCCCTGGCACAATGGCGCCACTGAAACGCCCAGAAACAATGGCAATGCCCATCATGGAAAACACGTCACTGGCAAGGAAAGCGAGTCCATGGAGAAGGGTATTCAAAGAAAGCATTCGGATTCTGAGGAGTCTGGCATGAGGGTCATAACTATTGCCGGTGAAAACAGAGGGGCTTTCATGGAACTGATCCAGTCCCCAAAGAAACCCGAAGGGAAGTACCTTCACAAGAAGGGGAATTCGAGCATCAACGTAGATGGGGTGGAGTCGGAAGGTTCGAGTGCTGAGGAAGGGAGTGTGAACAAGAAGGATAAGAATCAGAAAGGCAAAACAGCGTCTTCATTCCCGATGGCTGCGTACATGAACAGCAACGTGCAGTGTGTGAACAACTCGCTCCTTTACAACACTCCTTGCTCCCACCACGACCCCGGAGTGCGCCTTTCTCTTTCAAAGAAACCATTTGGTGAAGGTTTCCATCTCAAGGAACTCGCTGATGCTCACCACGCTTGATTCCTTTGAATTGGAGTTAGTTGTTTTGTGCTTCTCGCTTACGTTATCTTAAGGTAATATGATATGGTATATGGCATATATTGGAGAAAATGAAAAAAAAAAAAAAAAAAGGTTGAGTGGGCAACTTGGGGCACGAGTTCTAATTCTTCTGCTTCGGCCTCGTCTTTTGGAGCAAAGTTGAAGATTCTCCATTGCCCTTGCTGGAAAATAAATATGTATGGGTCATGCTTACGGCTTTATTCCATCACTTGATCCTTTTTGTATGGAAGAGATTCTGAATCAGTCTATTACATGGTGGAGGGGGTTGTGTATGTTCATTTTCCTTTGTTAATTCTTCGTTTACACTATGTGCTCTTTTCCAATAAATTTGTATCACCGTTATAATTAATGTATATGTTGTGTCAAAACAGTTGTTTAGATCTTGTAAAACTTCAATTATGTTGGATTTTTCGGAGGATTCACAGGAACATTCCATAAAATCAGACATGAGTCAAAGTGAATTGTTAACAAATTATTTCACTCAAATATAGTCCTTCCATTATTGTATACTTGTCTTCGTTTTGAGCATTTTGCTTTTTTATCTTTTCTGACTTTGGCAACTTTCATTAGAATATAAGTTGACTAAAACGATAGTGAAGTCAATCAAATTGTTAAATAATGATTTACCAGTTTAATCCTTGCAAACACTATTTTAAGTTGGTGAGATAATTCACTGTAAATCAAATGGTATGAAAAATAGGAAGATTATCACATAGATGGTGAATGAGATCATTTAATTATATTGTAAATTAGATCCTTTGAGTTTAATAGTCTATGATATATATAATCTTATAGCTTATATTTATCTATATCATAATAATTTTCTTACACGTGTTTTCTTATTGTTTCAAAATAAAAAATTGATGGAATTTAAGTATGACTATGAAATTTTTATATTGGGTGAATATGAAAAAAATAATCGATATATAAAGAAAAATAATCATCCACAGAAAATAGTGTCTTAATTTTTATGTGTTTTGGGTAGTAACTCAGTGAAAAAAAAAATTCTTCACTGAGTAAAATAACGTGGCATAACATTTTGACAAAATTCCAATCATATCCGTTTTGCAATGAGTGACCTGCGAAATGAAACTGTTTAAGGAATATTTTTCTTTCATTATTAATTTGACTTCCATTTGGATATTTAGATTTATTTATTTTAGTTTATCAGGTGAGACACAATAAAATTTTATTTTGAACATTTCTTCCTACCATTAAAAAAATCTCGTCCAAGAGTTTATCCATAGTAAAGTGCTTACATGTTTCTGTAATGAGCTCCACAACTTCGATTTTCAAGCCACAATCTCTTGTAAATTTAATCAAATAGATTGAATTGGACTTTCTTGAATTAATATTTCTAGTCATATTTGAATTTATATACCACAAAAAATAATGAAAATAATTATATCTGCAAAGATAAATGAAACATTAAAAATAACTATATAAGTGATATATGCATAACAAATTTCAACTCTCATAATACTCTCTCTTCTTCTTCTTTTTTTTTCAATGTAAAGTTTAATTAAGATTTGTTTCGAACTATTCAAATGTGAATTCAATACATTAATTTAGTTAACTCTTATAATAATTTAAATACTGAACTAAACTGTTTTTTTATAGTTGAATTTTTAAATTTTAACCAAAAACATTAATTTCGATTTGTATTTCGTTTTTTATTTTTTATTCAGTTTACTTAGTTATTATTATTAGTTTAATTTAGTTTGTTTAGCACTTCTACATTTATCTATTTATTAACACATACGTCTAGTGCATGCATCCAATATTATATTACTAGAAACCGCCTGCGTGGAGCGCATGGCTTCAATTCATGTAAATGAGAACACAATGTTTTCTTTATTAAAATAAAAGGCATATTTAAATATCAAATTAATTTAAAACTTAATTATTAAATATAATTAATTATTCTTATTCCTATTAAGACTACTCTCCTTAAATATAACTATTTTCATTATTATTAATATTATAATAAAACTATAGAATAAATTTTACTGACACTAATGAAATACATTGACATTCTAATTTTATAAAATTTTACACAAAGTTTCTATTTATTTTAAAAATACTGTATTATTATTATATAATGAACTTTCTTAAATTTTAAATTTGTTAGGAAAGACCATAGTATAGTAATAAGAAAGTAGGGTACAAAATTGTAATTTGAGAAGATCTGTGCAGTATGAATGTAATTTCTTATATATAGATTCTGCAGCTAAGTAGTTGGGATCCAATGTCTAAATAATTTGTTAGATAGACAGATACACGTTTTAAGTTGAACGGCAAAAAGTTGTGGTCTACTCCTCTTCTTCCATGTAAGAAATTTTCTCGTGCTCTTGTTCTTTTTAATTTTTCATTTCCCTTAGTATTAAACTTAGCTTCAGTTTGTGAGTATTCCTGTTCTCGATTGAACTTTCTTTTCACTGAAGAATGATGTGTTGGCGTGTGCTTGATTTTGTATGGCAGATTCAGCAATGGCTTCCAAAACCTTGACTTTTGAGGAGGTGTCTAAGCACAACAACAAAAAGGATTGCTGGATCATTGTCAATGGAAAGGTCTGTTTCTTTCGTCTTTCTTCTTTGTCTTTTTTATAGTTTGTTATCTGTTTCGGTTGCTGAAGAGGGCTGAGGAATTAACTGTAAAGGGTGTGAAGGGGTTCAAGACCCTCTTGTTAATCTCTGTAAAGATCAAGAATTAGAGAGAGAGAAAAGGAAAATAGGAAAGAAAGAGATCAGAGATACAGTGAGAGAAAGAGAGAAAAGGTATTGAATACTGAGTTAACTCAGT
>Ga0099825_1009955_pt1 | contig 10592 bp, 6 predicted proteins | sample SiratroredBW_FD_76838 | JGI IMG/M metagenome (GOLD analysis project Ga0099825, IMG submission 76838) | Root nodule microbial communities of legume samples collected from California, USA - Siratro red BW | ecosystem: Host-associated > Plants > Roots > Nodule | place: USA: California | collected... | reverse complement strand
ATAATATAAATATATATAACAATAGAATATATATATTTTAATTTAATTTTGAGAGTTATAATAATAAAGAAGTCACATAATTAATTAGGTAGAGAAAAAAAAAAAAATAAAAAAAAAATTTAAGGAGGTTTTGCAACCTTATTAAAAAAAAAAAAAAAAAAAAAAAAAAAAAAAAAAACTTTCAACACTGGTCACACTACTTACTGGGTATTTATGAAAAAAATACTCAAAAATTTTGTACAAACATGGATGTTCATGAATACCTATAATTATTATTTTATTTTACTTTTTAGTTTTAAATAAAATTATTTAAAAAACAAGTCTTTAAAATATAAACAGATAATAAAACCAATTTTAAAATATAATTCAAATAAAATTGTAATTAATGTAAACAAATTTCATCTTTCTAAAAAACAAATTTAAATAAATTACACCAAGATATAAGTTTTAAAAAATTAATCTTTTTTAACAATAATTTCAATTTTATAAGTTTAAACAGACAATATTAATATAAAATTAAATTCTAAATAATTCTTTAATTATTGATATTTCTTTCACTAATATCACTTAATCTAAACAAATACTCAAATAAAATTTACTAATAAAAATGAATGAATAATAAATATCCACATATTAGATACCATAATACCTATATCCATCTTCTAAACAAGTATACCCTTACTCATTATCTCTCAATATTATTAAACATATTCATTTCCTATTACCAATTATGAATTTTAACCACGAATATTCACGTGTACAGATTTTCTTGAGATCCCCATTTATGATTTGTTCAATTAAACATATAAGTAACTAATTGTGTTAGTAATTTAATATAATTATTGTTAATATATACAACTAAATTCGAAAATTTTAATTATGTCTATTTTTCAATAATATTAACTATAAATAAAAAATATATAATTAAAACAAACCCACAGCTTTAACATCTATTTTATCGCTAAAATATATAGCTAAATTAAGTAGTCACCGCAATAATCCAAATAGTGTAGTTTCTGTGAAGAAATATCTGTCACTGAGTAAATACTCCAATGACCACCACCAAGTGCAGGAAAATGTGTCAGTAACTGTCTGCAATTCTCAACACAGAGGAATATGTTCCAAGGACTGCACAAATGATTCCCAATACACCAATTGCAACACTGAGGCAAGTCTGTTAATAGGAAAAAGAGACAAGTTAGTAGAAGGACTTCCAAAACTATCATTGTCTTGAATAATGTAATTCAGCTTTTGATCGTAGAAATTATTGGAAGTAAAATGGAATAATGCAAATCTATCTGCTAAATATCGTGCATGAAGTGTCAACTATCATTGTCTTGAATGTAATTCAGCTGCTGATCACAGAAAGTATTGCACGTAAAATGGAATAATGAAAATTTTATCATCTAAATATCATGCATGAAGTGTCAACTATCATTGTAATTCAGCTACTGATCGTATAATTTATTGCACGAAAAATGGAATAAAGCAAATTTGATATGCTAGTGTAATTCAGATTCTGATCATAGAAATTATTGCACGCAAAATCGAACGCAAACTTTATCTGCTAAATATCATGCATGAAGTGTTATCATTACGTTGAATGTAATTCAACTACTGATAATGGAATTATGCAAATTTTATTTGCTAAACATGGCCCAGTATTGTTGAATATAGTAACTATGGTTCAGTTTTAATTAAGTCTGAAATTATACTCTGATGTATGTAAAATTGGTTTAAAAGAAGGATTCTATGTCAACTACTATATTTTTTTTATAGGAAAAGAAAAATGCAACATTAGACTGTTACCTGTGTCTTTGTGGCTTTTTTCCCAATAATTTTCAGGAAACATAGAGTTGGTATTATCGCTGACTGAAAGAAATGGCATTTTTCAAATTAGATAGCAGTTTCATTCAAATTCCTTGCATGAACTGAATGAATAACAGTAAGGTAAAGTACAAAGGACTATGATGCTAGCACACAAAGATAAATCCAAACTGCGAAAGGAAATGAAGTGAACTCAAACTGCGAAAGATAAATCCTTTGTCATTGTTAAGAAGAAGAGCCTAGGAGGATTGTCATGCTTAATGGAAGAACCTCCGACACAAGTTCCACCATGAAATGAAAACGGATGGTGAAGGGATCAAACACGGGAAGAAAGTCCATTGCAAAAGGAAACCTAAAAAATATTTCTAGGCATACAACGAAAACACGCTTCAAACTCAATGAGAGAGACGAAGTACTAGAGTAAATATAGGAAGCAACAAAGAAAATTTACAAAAATGGACAAACAATACTATCTCAAAACAGTAAGAAACAAATCAACCAAATGTTCCTCCTCAATCAAATCTTGATATGAAAGCCTTGAGAGAGGAACTCAATCATCTAATAACAACCAATGAGTAAGTCCTGTGTGTGTGGATCTGTACCTTGTCATTGTCCATGAGAAGTAAGAGTTTGTTCAATGCAGTTGAGCATGTGTCCTAATATGTTTCGATTCTTGAATCGAGAGCAACAATATGAATCCATTTTCTATATTATTCAATTTCTAATTAAAATAGTCAGGGACTTTCTCAAGATAGATTCTAAAATCTTGTAGCCAAAAATTTGAAATGATTGATATTCATTTAGTAGTTTGAGGATACAAATATCTTAATATCTATATAGTAATTAGAAAAAAATATATACTTATAATCTATATATTTATTTCTGCACATTTTGTTTTTTTAAGAAAATGTGATATGTTGAGAATGAAATTATCATCATTTAATTAATAAAATATTTATTTTCTCTATGTCATTTTATATATATATAAGAATAGCACACGATCAAACAATGATAAGGTGAAGATCATTAACTAAAACTGAGAATTTACAATCAAGAATTTGTTCCCTTAACAGAATTATATATGAACTCCTAATTTCTTTGTAATACAAACAACATATATGTCTACGAAAAGGAAAAAAATTATTTTGACAAACCATATTTTTCGTAAATAATTACTTAACAACTTTTTTTAACGATAAAATATTGTATTAAAATGATAATAGTAAATATAAATAAATTTTGAATAAAATAACAACATAGACAGTAATATAATAGTTCTATAAAATAATATAGATGTTAATATATCATAACTCTTAACTCTTGTTGAAGACATAGAGAGAGAGAGAGAGAGAGTCAATGCATTTCTTACCACAAGTAAACTAAAGAGAGAACCGATTAAAGCCATCACAAGTCCTGAAATTATAATGAAGTTATCATTAGTTTTGAAATAAATATAGTATGATATATCAGTTCTGAACCTAATCCAAACACACTTGTATAAAGAATTACTTTCCACAGAATACAATAGTGTCGTTTGATACCTGACACAGTAATAAAAATAAAAGCTTCTGATTGTTGTTTAACAAAGTTGACTGTTTTGGTTTCAAATATATGAAAAACAAATTTCATGTGAGTTTGCATTTTTTATTGTGGTTGAGAGACAAAATATAACAGAACAAAAGGGGTGAAAAATAATGAGTATATGGATACAAAGCTACTAAAGTTATAAAATGTTCTTAGGTGGCCACAACTAATTATTGGGAGTGACAAAAATAATTAATGCACGACAAAAATAAAATCTAAAGCTTACCAAAAAAGGGAACCAGAAAGGCAACACAAACTGTAGATGCAACAAGGACTGTTCTAAGAAGAATGAAACACAAATATGTACTTGAAATTCTCTGTGGCAGCAACTCTTCTAAACTCCTTGCCAGTGGGTTCATCAACAAAGCATATGTGTTTGCTGTTAAGGAAAGGCTAAACTAAAAAAAGGACTAATGACTTTTACAAACCATAAACAATCAACTTTAATAAATTATATAGTTTTGGCATAAAGGATATTTGGTCAAAGGGTTAATAACCTGAAAGAAGAGCACAGAACATGAAATTAGGGGACCAAAAGTTGTTGGTAGATAATAAAACTATAAAAATAGAAGTAGTCCTAAGAGAACCAAAAAATTCCAAAACTCACAGTTGTCCACAGTGCAATTTTGGAAGAAATAGCACCTGGTGGCATATTCAGTGTTATCTGAGACAAAGTGCCATCACCAAACATGAGAAATCCCATGATTGCAACGCTTCCGTATATCAAAACACACAAAGCAAAACTGTACGCAAAGAAATGAGTCCAAGAATCAGAAAAAAAAAAAAAAAAAAATCAAACATGTTGTGTTTAGCCTGTGAAAGAGAAGTCATTAGGTATTATTATACCATGTTATTAGGGCTCTGGTAAATTGTTTCTTGTCAGCCATAGACTGATAGATATTTGGGAAAACTGAATGTCCTGCAAAGCAAAATCCATAGACACCAATAGCAAATGGAATGCCATTCCATTTTACCAATGGACCAGTTTGATGGAATCCAACACCTTGTGTGGTGCCAACACACACAACACAGATAATAATTAAAAGTGTTGCAATAACCCCGCCAGCTGCAGATCATAATACAAGTTGCAATAAGCACAATTTAAGTAGCAAAATTTGAAAACAGAAGGAATATTTTTTGGACTTTGCAGCACCTGATAGATAAGAGATTAGGCGAAGATCCTTCAACCAAACAGTTGGGAGAATAATAAGGGCTGTCAAAACTCCAAACAGGTGCATACTGTCTAACTGCAAACTACCCAGATTTAAGGAAGTACCAGGGAACAGACTAGTGAGGTTATCTCCTTCCAAGGTGATGAATTCCACACAATATGACTGCAGCCATTAATAGAGAGATTGTACATGTGGTGCCCAGCACAAAATGCAGGTATTTCAAAACAGAAGAAATAGGAAGTGTACTTACATATAATTCAACGTACAAAATGATCTGCAACAAATATCATAATAAGTAAGCATAGTAAAACATAAATTTGTTGGTAGATTAGAGACATAGTATCTCAGCAATCTCTTACTAGTATGATGCGGATTTAGATCAAACAACAGAAAGAAGTCATGCTCTGGTACATTTTGTAAGAACCCTAATACATATAAAGATCAAAGGTAATTAATTTAAGTAGAGAAATAAATTAACTCACCGATACAACAATACGGCCATATTTTCCAAATGCAGCTTCTCCTATATCTGGGTAGGTAATGATTCCTTCTCTGCTTTCAAAGCATTGTTTCATAAGAGTGGCTGTGTAACAACAAACAACTGCAAAAAATAGCATCACTGCAAGGCCCATCCACCCAGCTTGATTCACTGTGTATGGTGTGGATAGAAGGCCAACTCCAGCCATCACATTGATGCCTACCAAGGTAAAACATGTCTTATAAAATGAGCAAGCAGAAATAGAATTTTTTGCAGACAACAGAAAAAAAAGAAGAGCATTCATAAAGGGAGTGGATCAATAAAAACCATAAAACTTCAAAAGCTGTTAACAGAATTTGTAGAGAAAGAAATCAAGCTTTCTTGGCATGTTTTATTAAATATGTGACAGCTTTGTCATTGATCTTCAGTGTAACACATAGCTTTGTTTAATTGGAGAATTTTTTGTATGCAAGCATGCATGGTAACAAGATTGCAATGAAATAAAATAGTACTGTTGAAGACTGTCTGAGTGAAGGTGCATCCATATCCAATGGGCAATTCTCCAGAAAAATGGCGTTGTACTGAGGCTTTCTCCCACCAAGTTGATTGATTAAGGCCTTCAGAAGATAGAAAAGGTGTCTTGCCATCAATGTCTAAGCTACTCTTTGAACGATTGTCAAAACTAGAATATATAAAACTCGGTCCTCGCAGAACTGATTCGAGATTTGGAGCAGCAGCTATTGTGTAAGAATCCGTAGTCTCTCTGTCATAAAAAAAGGAATAGGGAAAAACAGTAAGAGAAGAAGAATCTGAGCTCATTAAGTTTACTATGAACAAATAAGCACAGCAATATACCAGATAGAAGAAAAATACCAAAACTATTTGATGTTAAAAAATCAGCTCACTCGGGAAATTGTAATTCAAATCACTCACTACTATAAATTTGATGTAACAATTTGCCGGGAGAAACTCTTTCATGGTCTAGATCACCAAGTGTATATACTCCCGGCTAATTTCACAGTCCCAATTTACAAGAAAAAGTTAATAAAATTCAGTCATCTATGGATTGAAAATGAGTCGGATCATAATGGGCCATGATCAATGTGGTTTCACACCCTATTATAATTTATCGTTTTGCCTGCAAAAAACATAAAAACTGAACCTCGAAGAAGCTAGAAAATCACACCCTTAACACTGCAGTGTTAAAAATCAGAACAAAGATTAGCCCTTTAAAATTAAGGGACACGACAAAAGGAGCCAAACCAGAGGTTACGAGGAACCCAAGTGACAGAACAGAGGTTTCAAATTAAAAATTACAAAAACCACATTTTCTCCTTGATCATGTTCGATTCCTAAATATAAGGGATGTTAAATACTCACAAAAATTATTGTCTTGTCGTTTTCAGCGGTCTCTGTGGAAGATTTCACATTATTAAAAACAAGACTAAATTAAAGTACACACAAAGCAATCTCAGATCAAAACTCTATTATATATAGCTCCCGCACTTATCTTAACTATCACGGTTGGATCTCACGCGCTGTCGAACTATTTTCAGAAATCATTTCTAACATCATTCTCATATGTAACAAACTCCATGTTTAAAAAACATCGAATCCCACATTAAAAATCTCACCAGACAAGAAAACGATGAAAAACTAAAGCATGCAACATGAAGTCCAAGAGTCACAACACAGAAGTTGACCAAGATGGACTGGGAATAATCAAAAACTGAAAAATGGGTGCAAAGTATGAATAATTAAATATATATACTTGTAACTCTGAGGCCATTGGCTAGAAGAGAAGGAGTGAGGCTCAGCATCAGGGTCTTCTTCACTGCTACTCTGGTACTTGTCAGCTTCAATGTCCTGGTGTTGTTCGGCCTCGTCTTCCTCCTGGTCGAACAGATACTCAAGGTCTCTCTCCTTGTTGGTGTGATCATTCTGAACCATGGTTGTGCGGTGGTGATGGTCGGAGAGGAGAAGGTGCAGATGGGGTGAGATATGACAGCGAAAGAGACAGAGCGTGAGAGAGGTATCGAGAGAAAACGTGAAGCAAGGCGGCGAGTGAGGAAAAAGAGTTAAAAAAGTTTGTATGAATCAGTGAGAAGCACACAACGTGGCGCAGCAACTGGCACCAATTGTATGGACACAAAGTTAGAACACAATCTTTCTGAGACACAAATGATTATTCAATAGCAAAACGACATCAAAACACTGACAGACACACATACTTATTTATAGCAAAACTTCTTGGGATCAAACTCTCCTTAAATTATTGTGGGGCTACACATGTTACTTCATATGACAGCTTTAAATTAGCAAAGTTATATTAGTTCTGTGTATTGCCCAATCAGAAATAATTAATGAAGAACAAAATGGCTCCAATGTAATTAATATTTTTTTGTATTAGGTACTATTTTAGTTCAGTTCAATTTAATATATTAAAACTTGTACTTTTTTGCTTTATGTGTTTCTCTATTTAAATCATGAACTGAACTGTATTTGTATTTGTTGAAGCTTGACTAAGCATGCATATTTACTTAATAATAAAATTATGTACGTTAATTTATTAATCATTAATATTTTTTTTTCTTACAAAATATTTCTGTAAGAGTGTTAGTTTGGTTTCTTCTTGTATTTCTACTTTTTTTTCTCTTTTGTTGAGATAGAGTCAAAGGGAAATGAATGTATTTCAATCTAAAATTTTAAACATACTGTGTTTGTAATTTTTTATTTTTATTTAATGTAGAATTTAGACTCGAACTTATCACATTTATATTTTTATTATTTTTTAAAAAAAAATTAATTTGATGAGACTTTTTCATAGTTAATTAGATTTATTAATATGAAAAAATTAACCGGTTTAAAGGCTGTCTTAAAAGCTTAGTTGTATAGGTAGTTGTACACATAAATTTGGATAGATTAGAGATAATATGGTGATAAAATGTGGCAGAGGTTGGGTGTGATCTAAAGTATGATAATGTTTGGGTCCAATATTTCTGCAGTACAATCTATCTTTTTAAGGCTTCCAAAATTGTGGAAGTTAATTCATGTCATCTTTTACCATATTATATTAATGCACATGGATGATGTTTCTTTTTGAGTTTGGTTCAAGTTACTTGTCTATTAATAGAAAACTTTATAACTTTTAAGATATTTAAATATTTTAAATTTAAGTTAATTTTTATTTTTATTTTTTTTATTGTTTAAATATTTTATTCAGATAAAATAATTTAAATTTATTATTATTTTTTTGTTTGAATAAAATATATTAATCATCACTAACTTTTTTATAAATGTCTAACTAAAACTTTCACTCAATTGACATTTGTAGAAAATTATCATAATTAATTTTGGTTGAAATTTTTTTCAAATTCTATTAGAAAAACATTCTAATAAAGTATTGATAAAAAACAACATATGTGTTGATAATAAATTTTAATTTTTTATCTGAATAAAATGTTTTAATTGTCACTAACCTTTTTATTTTCAATTTCTAGTTAAAAAAAATCAATCAATTGACATTTGTGTAGAAAGTAATTGGCTGAAAACTTTTCTATTAACCTTTGGAAAAATCTTAATAAAAATAATATAAGTGTTGATGATAAAAAATAAATAATTACTACAAACATGATAAAAAAAAATAATTAAAGTCAATATCATTTGAAAAAATTTAATTCACATTTAAAAAAAAATCTCCTAGATATCAGTCAAGAAAATTCTAACTAATATGAAATAAGAAAAAACAACTATTTGCACCAATAATAAATAATTCAAATTATTCATATCAACATGGAAAAGAAAATAGTCATTTCGAAAATCTTAGTTAAGTTAATGACATCTTAAACAATATTCAATGAAGGAAAATAAAACATGTAAATTCAAGAATATAAAAAATTTCACACTAAAATTAGAAATTATCTAATTTTAAGTAATTCAATTAATATAATGAAATTTTAGAATTTAATTTTCTTATAAAATTTATTACTCAAACAACACATTTTGTCATAAAACATTATAATCCTTTTATAAAAATGAATTATCTTCCTTAAATTTCTTATCAAAATATACTAATCTATTTAAATGTCTTCGAAACAGTGAACTTTTTTATCCAAAATTTAATCATCTTATCAATGTTAGCAAGGCATGACAAAAATATGATGTGCTGATTTAATAATACCTATGCATTTTTTTTATAGTTCCTTTCTCGGTTACACATTATTTTAATGTGATCAAGATGTAAAGTATCAATCAATTTCTAAAATAATCTTGAGCAAATTTACATTAAAAGACTAGTTTTACGTTTATTTTGAACATAATATAGCTTAAAAAATAATTGATTATGCTAAAAAGTAATCAATTATGCTGGTAAAAAATAAGCAAATAATCAATTATTACATAAAATATTTGATTATGTTAAGCAATACAAATGATTCAACCTTTTGAAAATAATCAATGGATTAAATTGTTTTAAAATATTTAAATTTTAATTACTTAATAAGCATAATAATCAATTATCATTAATAATAATTGATTTTTTTTATTAATTACTTGAAAACTCTTTTAAGGAAATTCTTTCTTATTTACTGTATTATTCTATATGTTTCAAAAAAGAAAGCCTTATTATTTCTTAAAAGAAATATTTTGAAAGTGTTATTCATTATCCACAAAAAGAGTGTTCAAAATTTATTAATCATATGATAAAATTTTCATTATAAATATATTACATGAGATATTTTTCTTTTTTTGTTATTGAGATTATTATTTTGAGAGTATTATACATTGTCTGGATTATCTAAATGTTATACATCCATACCCTTTTGCCCAATTGGTTTGATGACATTTTTTAATGGTTGATTGGGTTTGTTAATTTGGAAAAATTAACTGACTTAATGAACAGTAAAAAAAGTTTGTCTAAAGAGCTTAGTTGTACACATAATTTGGATAGATTAGAAATCTCAAGGTGAATAATATGATGATAAAGTTGTGGCAGAGGTTGGGTGTGATCTAAAGTATGATAATGTTTGGGTGCAGTATTTCTACATTACAATCTGTCCCTTTAAGGCTTCCAAAATTGTGGAAGTTAATTCATGTCATCTTTTACCATATTATATTAAATGCACATGGATCATGCTTCCTTTTGTTTCAAGATATTTGTGCTCAATCTTTTACCCTACAATAGAAAACTTTATAACTTTTAACATATTTAAATATATTAAATTTAAGTTAATTTTATTTTAAATTGTTTTATTGTTTAAATATTTTATTTAGGTAAAATAATTTAAACTTATTAAGTTTAAACTTTTATTGTTTGAATAAAATATTTTATTTATCACTAACTTTTTTTTATAAATGTATGACTAAAACATTCACTCAATTTACATGGTATTAGAAAAAAAAAAGTCTAATAAACTATCGATAAAGAATAACATGTGTGTTTGTTACTAACTTTTTTTTTTTTTTTTTATTAATGTTTTGTTAAAAAAATAACTCATTTAAAATTTATAGAAAGTAATTGTTTGAAAGCTTTT
>Ga0099825_1009954_pt1 | contig 10592 bp, 6 predicted proteins | sample SiratroredBW_FD_76838 | JGI IMG/M metagenome (GOLD analysis project Ga0099825, IMG submission 76838) | Root nodule microbial communities of legume samples collected from California, USA - Siratro red BW | ecosystem: Host-associated > Plants > Roots > Nodule | place: USA: California | collected... | reverse complement strand
TTAAGAAAGTCAAGTTTATATTTTCTAAGATATTCATTTTAAAAAGTGAGTATATATTAACAAATCGATACTTTGAAGGTATTTTTAAAAAGGTTATAACTTGTTAAAACACTTGTTTTATCTTTTTAGTAAATGATAAACTAATGTAAATGATAAACTAATGTAAATTTAGTAAACCCCTTTGAATGTTTGTAATTCTTCCCCTTTTACTCCAACAATCTAGAGGCATAAACAAGTTTTGAATTTTCAAAACTTAAAAAATGGAAATCACTTTCATGTGTGTGTGATTATCGTCGGTGCCATTCATTACGGTTGTTCTTATTAGACGATGTTAAGTATGTAGGGCATGATTGAGTTTCACATCCACCCTCACGAAAGTGCCATTCTTCCACACCTTTTTCTTTCATTTTCTAATAAGAATTTGTCATTTTCTCACATCCTACTTCCACTCTTTCCACACTCAATCTTCATCAACTTTGTTTTTTCTTTCTAATTTATTGGTTATTAGTTGGTAATAATCATATTTATTATAACAAATATTATCAATGATTTTCTATGGTGAAAGGGTGTGCTTGCAAGGACACCATAATGACATGTGACACATCAATTGAACCCTTTACCCCATCTTAGTTATTATAATTAGAAGCCAACAAAACTTTCATCTCAAATCTTTTTTAGGATTTTGTTGTAAAAATAAATAGAAGTACAACCAGTTTAGTTTTTTTTTATATAATTGTTATGTTAATAGCCCTTCCAACTTGAATTTATTGTAAGTAATTTTAAAAATTGATAAATAAGTACTTATTTCTTGAAAGATATCTCAACTAAATGTGCAAAAAGAAAATGCTTAGTTAATCTCATTAAAGCTGATTTCCATGAGTTGATGTGTTTGGTGCTATCCGCTTGTATAATATTAATTTACTCAAAAATTGGTTTCATTAAATACCTTTTTTAATGATTATTTAAAAATATTTTTAAGATAAAATATTTTAAGTAAATTGATCTAGCTCTTTCCATAGTCTAGTAGGAGTAGGTTTTAATAAAATTTATAAAATTTAGTGAAAAAGTCACTTTCTACATTGAGATATGGTTATTACTCAAACAGAATGTTATCATTCTTATGTCAATTATGTTCATATAAGTTTTTTCTTTAAAAAAAAATGCATGGTTTCTTTTGGAACCAATCCAAAGTAGGTAAAAAAAACAACTCCAAAAACACAAGCATGATATATGTGACAAGTTACAACGAACTAATATTAATTTTACTTTTTGCTGATAAAAAATAGAATTTTATTAACTAACACGTGTATTTTAACCAATTAATAAATGTTTAAAGAAAATATTATGGTATTTATTATTACATATATAATATATATTTGCAGAAAAAAAAATGGACATTAAAATAATTGAAAAGTGGGATATGTAAGCACTCAATTGTTATAAAAATAAATCTTGATTTCCTCTTTTAAAGAAAATTGTTCTCTACTTTTTTTTTTTTTAAAATTGCTCTCTAATTTTTCTGTAATTTCTTTAGTCTAAATCTCTTTATTTCATAATCTAATCACACTTTTACTAGTTGGATAACTAAAGATAAATTTTAACCGATATTTTTTTATGTTGTAAATATGTAAGAGATAAAATATCTATTATTTTGATCTTAAGTTCGTTGAGATGACATTATTAGGATCAATCATCACATCTCGCTTTGGAGTTTGGAGCTTTGTCACAATTTTGTCTTTAAAAAGCGTCTCGATGGATTAAGGGAGAAAAATATATATAAAATATAAACTGACATTGGTTTCGACTCCTAAATGATATGAAACTATTGAGTATACCGGAATAAGCTTCCAGTCGAGGGCTAAGGGAACGTGGTCCTCACAAATGACGCCAATGTTCCAACCTCAAATCCGTTGAGATGATATTGCTATGATCAATCATCACATTCGAAGTATTGTCCACTTTAGAGCTCGAAACTCCATTACAATTTTGTCCTTAAAAGACATCTTGATAGATTAAGAGAGAAAGATCTATATAAAATATAAACTGACCTTGACTTCAACTCGTAAGCGATGTGAGACTATTGAGTGTAACGAAATATCTTTTATTTTCGAAATCCTCTCACAATTACCTTTAAGTATTTTCAAAATGAACACAAATTCATATCTATTTAGAAATACTATTTTTTTTTCTAAAGATGTCTGAGTGTTGGACTCTTATTAAGCAACTGTCTCACTCATTTGATATATTGTTAGAGAATCTTAGAACCTGTTAAGTAACTTGAAATGTTCATGCCTATAATAAAATCATGCAATGAGTGCATGCTATTGTTTTATTGACACATTTAGTATATCGAGTTTAGAATTCCACTTACAATTTAACACTTGTTCTAATCCCAATAATTAAAAGATTTGAATTTCTTTTCATTTTAAATTATGTTTGCACTAATAGAATGTCCATTACAATCTATTGCTATATTTGATTACATGTTCTCTTTCTTATTTTTTTTCTTAAGTTTAGGTAAAAGGTTGAATTATGTTATAATAGTCTATTTTCAGTCTTATATCCTAACCTGATTCTGTGTCATTAATAATTAACTTTCAAGTAAATGTTCAGATTAGTCATATAAATAGGTAAATAAGGAAAGTTAATATATTTTTAGCTTTTTTATTTATGTATTTTAAAATTATATAATTATCAAGAATGTTTGGATGTATGACTATGAATAACTATAATAAGGCCAAATTTAAATATTATATATATGTATATGGTAGTATCTTTCTATTAATAAAAAAATATAATAAAACTACTTGGATAGTAATCTTTTTTATAATTATTTTAATTTTAAAAATTTATCAAAATTTTATTTTTTTCCTGATGAAATCATAGATCAAAAGACACCAATAAAAGATGGAGTACTCACAAGAAATATGGTTAAGATGAAAGAAAGGGAGAGAAGAGTTGAAAAGCTTCTAAGAGAGTTCTTACAAGAACGAAAACTAAGGAGTTATAAGAAGAACTTGACTAAGTTAAGAAGATTTTCTTGACTTAATGAAGACCTTAAGGATCTCATAGAAAACTCTGTGTAAAAGAGAGACATGAAGGAGTTCTTATAGGACACTTTGGAGTTGATAGACTCTATGTTTGCTTAAAGAAAAATTTATTTGACCCAACATGAGAAAATATTTCCAAAAATATTATTATAAATACATTTCATACTTATAATCCAAGTCTAAAATAGTGTCCGAGGGACTTTATACCTATTTCTTGTGCTACTTGGAAAACTATTAGCATGAACTTTGTCTTTGGTCTACCCAAAAATCAGAGGGACTTTAATTACATCTTTAAAGACACAATATTTAGATATCAAATAAAATAAAGAATTCACTAAGTTCTTTTTGATAGAGATGCATACACCTCGACCTCTTTGACCAACTTCCTTAGTTTGTTCATGGAGCTTCATTCTAGAGCTTTGTTGTTAAGATAACGAATGGATCAAAATTGGTTAATGGTGAAGTTGGTTTATTCATGCAATATATTGAAAAAAAAAATCTTGAAAACCAACACTTTAATTTGTAGTAACATAAAGAAGATCCAATGACTCCAAATTTGTGATTAAGAATTTAACTTGGAAGGAGAGATGTCTTCGAGATGTAAAAAGAAAGAAAAGAAAAGAAATTATAATAAAAATTATTAGTTTGAAGCACAGTTTGACTGACATGACTCTTTCACATCATGTTGAGAAATACTTAAGAGAGAATACCAATAAGAGTTTAGTTTAATATAAGAACTTCTTTCATGGCCAACACATGGAAGATTTTAATAAGGCTTCCTATCAAGTTGTGTCCCTATACTAGGTCTCTTTGGTTAATGATAAGTTCAATATCGATAAAGACATATATCAAGGGGCCTTGATCTTAGTTGATAATAGATGAAGACGATGATATCCTAATAAATGAATAGATCAAGAAATCATGTTACGCTGATCGGGGGGATAATGATGAGGGTGAGCGTGACTTAGTAGTACATTTATTTTAAGGTCGTGTAGTTTTTTGTATTTTATGCTTTGATCGATAATTCCTTTTATGAATGCAATTTATTCTTTTTATTAATTTTGTATCAATTTACGCTTAAGTGTTTATTATTATTCCATAGCTCATAAAATAATAGCATAAATGGAAACTTGACATGAATGATATTCAATTTTCAGACGACGTCTTTTGAGCTTTAAAGTTGTATGAATGTTTCGAGTTATGTGGAGATCACTTGCTACGAAATTCATTAGTGTTTTCTTAGGACATCTTGATAAGGTAACACCTTTTATAATTATATTTAGTTTAAAGTTCTTGCCAAAATTTATTTTGGTGTGTAACATTTGTATGTTGTCCATGTCAATTACATGTAGTACTCAAGAGGGATTACACAATAATAAAACATTCTAGTTGAGTATATACATAGTGTAGTAAATGTACTTAGTAGTTGGTGTAAACCTTATAAGGTTGGAAGAATCTTAATCAACTCAAGAAGTACTGGAAAAGAATATTGTGGAAGCATATACCATGGTGGTTCAAATTTGTATCTCACCAAAAACTATAAAAAAACAAAACACAAAGCAAAAATATTTTTGCAAAAGAAACTAGAAAATGATTGACAGTTAAAAATAGAAAAAAACATGTCACCCTCGTAATGAATCCCAAATGATAAGTATAAGAAGATTCATCACTTGAGAAAGATTCTTAAGATAACAACTAAGACAAAAATAGATAACTCTTAAGACTTTCAAAGTGAATCTCATATAAATTTTATTTATTCTTTTAAGAGAATAAAAGAATATTTGATGATGTAAAGTTTTACAAAATCGAAAACTTCTTTACTTATGTTTTATTTTATTTTATTTTTTATCTTACTTCTTGGTATTTATTATATAAGTTCCTATTCTCCGTTTTTACTAAATTCTTCTCCGGTCCTATTCATACTAAGAGATATTGATAAATGCTTTCATAATTTTATTAGTTTAGTATACGCATGCTATTAGTGCAGAAACCATTATCTTTTTATACGGGTGTTCTCCATATATGTTTCTAAATTCTTCTAGCAATTTTATTGGTATTACATATTTTTGTAAGTAGCATACTTCAACTATTTCTTCCATCTTATCTTTCAAAATTAAACATTATTTTATGACATTAGGATGAGTTTGGTGTCAAAACCATGAAATCATTGCAATTGGACATCAGTTTAGTATATTAGACATAAAGTCAATATATATTAGATTTTCACACGTAGGTTATCTACATGTTTGCAATTATAACCAATTGTGACTTAATAATAAACTCAATCTAAATTCAATCTTGTGTAATTATGACCATAATGCCACATTTGAAGTACACGTTCTAAAAGAAAGTAAAAAAATATACATATAAATTAATAATATGTAATGGAGTGCAATTCATACCATATCTCAAAGAAATTAACTTAAATAAATTAATTAAATCCTAAATATTGGAGTCAATTTCTAATTGATGAATTAGTTCTATTTTATCTATAAAAAATATTTCTATTTTTCTTAAAATTCGTTCCCTTTATATATTTAAATTAACTTAATTTCAAAAAATAACATTTATCCTTTTATTTAAAGTATTATGGTTTGTATGGGAAGCTTCTTTATATACGTATTTTAAGTTAAACCTAATGCATTTCAATAATAAGTCAAAATGATCGTAATTATATATAAAAGAATTAAATAACTTACTTCTAATATGATCTGGAAAAAATAAAAAGAAATGTATAAATCTATTACAATGACTTTTATATAATTGATTACTATAATTTTATCTAGACGTTTAGAATTAGAAGTGGTCACAGAGTAGGTACCCATATGTACAACTTTTTGATTAAGGATATTTTTAAAAAATATAAAGATAAGAATAATCAAAAAAGGAATGGAAAAAGACGTGTCAATAGACAATCCTTTACAGCATATATTTTAAAAGCAACATAAAAAAACATTTTTAAATAAAATAGATAAAATAAATAAAAGTAATAAAGGTAAAGTACACAATACATAACAATAATCAATTTCAGTAAAAACGGATTGTGATCTTACATATCATAGAATATTTGAGTAGAACTCTGATTGATGAAATTAATGACAAATTTGTCAATTCACCTATATAAAAAAAATTAATACTTTTTGTATTTATCTTCTTCGATCACATAATTTATTATATCTCCCACTTTTTCATTTTTTCTCGTACACTCTTAGTTGTATAATTGATTCATTGGACAAATGTAATTTCTCACACTAAAATGTAATTACATTTGAGTAGTTTGCACAAATATAATTGCTCAAACTTGTATTATCTTATTCTCTTAAAATCATAAGATAAATTTGTATTATCTTATAGTTTGCACAGATATACTTTTCATACTAAAATTTGTTTTAAAAACTATTTTTTAAAACAATTCAGCAATTAATTTGTCGTTCAGCAATTATATTCAAAACAAATGCGTTATAAATAAAATGGATAAAAAAGAGCTGAAGAAATATTCTCATTATCTACGTTAAATTTTTTACTCCTAGCTCAATGAACTATAGATAATTTTGTTCGTGATTAGCTCGAAAATTATAGAAAAAACATTATATTCAAGTACTCGAACAAATTTTCAGAAAAGAAATACATGGATTAAGTCTTCCTGTATACTAAAGAAATAAAAAATAGAGAATATGAAATTGTTTTAGAAAATAGTTTTTCATGTCATAATAAACAATAATATATTTTGAAAGAATATTAGTAAAATAATTATATTTTTAAATAAACGCCTTATTTTTATTAATTTACTTTATTTAAAGAAAAACTTATAAATATAACTAGATTTGGATATGAGGTTCTAGATTATATACGTATGTCGAAACAATTATCAAGTATTCGACTAAATAAACTAAAAATGATAGGGAGTACCTACCAATTTTAAATTCACTTATTCCTTATATTTATCTAAAAAAAACTTTTACTAACTTAATTATCGAAAAAAATTTCGTAGATAAACATCTACTCTAACAACAACAACTCGAAACTCTTCCATAAATTATTAGTACATGTAAGTTTTCTGCTTCTACATCTTAAAATAATAATAATATTTATTAAAAATTATTTGGGTATATCTAATAATTATATATAATTTAGCAGTTGAGAATAAAGTCAGTTTAAATAAATCTTTTTTTTTAAATATTATTTAAGAATAAAATTAAGAAGAAGCTTTAAGTTTTAAAATAGATAATACTTAGAATATACAGTAATTAATACTAATAATATCATCTTAATGGATTTGAAATTGAGATATTAACACTGTTTATGGGGACCTTGATCCTGTAGCCCTCGTATTGAAAGTTTGTTGTTCTGATGTTCCTAATAACTTATGAATCAGATGCTGTGATTGACTTTAACAATATCATCTCAACAAACTAGAGATTAAAACACTACTAACTTAAGGAACTTATATAGCTACCTCACCTAATCATTCGTAACTTACGTTATTTACTCAATCTGACACTATAAACAAAGTCATTATACTAACTTAAGTGTTGGAAATTTTTATGCAAATGAATATTTTCTAATTCGATCACAACTTATTTTCAGAAACTCCAATCTCGCTTACCTTGAAAGGTTTTCCGTACAGCTCGGATAAAAACAAAAACTAAAAAGAAATCAATTTGCTTTTTTTTTTCAAGAAAGCAAAAACTATGGTTAAATACGTAAATAATTCCATATATTGTTATTTTTTTAGAAAAAAAAAATGCATGTATAAGGTATAACTAAAAGGAGGTGGGTTCTTTAGATTGGGGTCCATGAGGATTGGCAGGGAATGATTAATTTGGCAGACATGGAGTTCAGCTAAAATAGGCTTTAAAAAGGAAAAATGAAGAGCCCTACCCAATTCAATTCAATCATATACTTCTATGATCTCTCTATTCACCTAAGTTCTGACAAATTTTATGAAAGGCTCCTGAAAAAGGGTGCAATCATAAGGTCCAGCTAATACTCTTGCCTCGGTTACTCCTCCTACAATTCATTCTTTCTTTCTTTCAGATTGCATTGCATGATCTGTGTGTAACCATTGCACCACAACTTCTTCAGCTGTACTTCCATTCTCTGCTTCACCATAATTCAAATCCACTAAAGCACCTACATATAGGACTTGCTTGTGCCTTCCCATTTGGAGACACCTTCCTGGAAATTTCTGAATTTGTTTGAGAGTTTTGTTTATTGCCACTGCTTCACATCACTTTCATCAATGTTGTCAAATACCTACCACTAGAGTTGGTCTCTTGTAGAATCCCCTATATCATCATTTGAGCTCTTCTTAATCTTCATTTGAAATGAGAATATCACATATATAATATTTTTTTAGAGTCAAAACATCCTATTCAAAGGGTATGTTAGATGAAATATAAAGGGCTTAGGCAAAGAGTTCATTATTGCTTTGTTTCCCATTCATTTAGTAATTCATCTACTTTGGATAGAGAATTTTTTATTTAAATTGTTTAATTTTTAAATATTTTATTTAAATAAAATTATTTAAATTATTTAAATTTATTAAATTTTAATTTTATTATTTAAATGAGTTATTTTAATTACAACTACATATGAAAATGTAACGTTATTATCAAATAATATTAGTGACATGATTATAAAAAAAAAATATCTCTACGTCCATCGAGAAAAACTAGTTATTACGGGCTCCAACAAAAACAATTGATTAATAGTAAAAAAAATTAATCTCTAATAACATTAATGGAAAATCATGACAAGTATAATCGATAAATAATTTTGACCCTACATCAATGAATAAATAATTTCAATAATCTTAATTAGAAAATATTACTAGTAATGTCAACTAGAAAATTATGAGGGATAGACTTATTAGCATTGATTATTGACTTAAAAATAGTCATATCAATGTTCATTGGGATGATTCAAAATAACTTTAATTTGTGTTCTATTGAATGTTGATTGAAAAAAAAAAAATATCTAAACTTACATCAAATGAAAATAATCCTAATTGATGTGAACTAAAAACATATGTAACATCAACATAAATACACCATTGATTTTAATAAAAAAAACTCAACTTAAAAATAATCTAACCTCTATCAATAAAAGAATAATTTTTACGATGATGAAAAAAAGAATAATTATAATTAAATCTAACTTAATTTTTTTTTACGAATATTAGTAAAACAATAATGTCGGCTGTCAATGTATCTACCGGAACCATTAAAAATGGAAGGAGTATTAAAAAAATTGAATTCTTACCTTATAGGTAAAATTTGAAGTTTTCTAAACTTAAACAACTAAATTATTTCTCATAAAGTTTTAATTTCTTTTAAAATTTTCTATTCAAACAATCTATTTTCTTATAAAACATTTCAAATATTTTATAATTTAAAATTTTTCATCCTAAAATGCATGTTTATAAGTGATCGTGTCCACACCTTCTCAAATTCATATTAAACTAATTGGCCAAATGACAGAGAGTAAGTTTTGATAAAATTAAACTTTCGAATTCTCCAAGCTTCATATTTATAAAATTTACTTTATATTTTTTCAATTATTAAAACTTTGGAAAAAATTACTTTTATTTATCTCTCCGCTTCTAACATAATAATATAAATTACTCTATTATCAATTAATTCTTTATATGTATATACACACACACATTCTTATTTTGTTATGATGTAAAAAGAAAAGGATAAAATAAAAAATTTCGTAACTATTTTATTAGAAATAAAAAAGTTATTATATTTCTTTACTTTTACATAAAAACACATGAAAAGAATAAAGATAGTATTATCGTATGAACTCAAACAAATAAATATACCTTAGTTGAAATAATTACAAGATATAATTATAAAAATTATTGTAAAAAAATCAAAACAATATGAGGGAGAAGAAAATATAACACATGCCCAATAAGTGGTAAGGGGTGCGATCATATTTTATTAGTATTGTTAATTATGTCAATAAACAAGGATTTTGACTTCCAAATCCTTTTTAATAGTTTTCCTCTATAGTTTTCTTTTCCCACTCTTTATCTGTTATTGTGATAAGATAAGATGACTTTCATTTGAAAATTACCCTCCTAAATCTTAATTAAAGCTTCTGTATGCATTTTTCACACACGTTCAAACTATCAAAAACTAAATTTTACTATATTTTTCTGCAGTATATGCAATCACAACTTTCTCTTTAATTGATACATTTATTCTTAATATCTTAGTACATGATTCATCCAAGAGACTATAAAAATGGACACGTTATGACATTTGATTCGAGAATATGTATTTTCATATTACAAAAAAAAAAAAAAAAAAAAAAAAAAAAAAAAGGTGGAAGGAAGGGATAGAAAAAAAAAACAAAAAAAAAAAAAAAAAAAAGAAAAAAATAATAAAAAAAAAAAAAAAAAAAAAGAAAAAATAAACTAAAAAAAAAAATAATAAAAAAAAAAAAAAAAATAAACTTAAAAAAAAAAAAAAATTTTTTAATAAAATTTAAAAATTTCCTTAAATTTTCCTACAATTTTTTTTTTTTTTT